>Ga0224501_10003269_pt1 | contig 12758 bp, 7 predicted proteins | sample SF_Oct11_sed_USG_4_FD_169105 | JGI IMG/M metagenome (GOLD analysis project Ga0224501, IMG submission 169105) | Sediment microbial communities from San Francisco Bay, California, United States - SF_Oct11_sed_USGS_8_1 | ecosystem: Environmental > Aquatic > Marine > Sediment | place: USA... | reverse complement strand
TAAAAGATGGCATACCAGTAATTTTAATCATGTGTTCCAGTGGGTTTTTCGGTTTCATTTTCTGCTGTGAAGTGAGTGATAGCAGGCTATTGGTTGATAAACCTGACTCTTGGCCTGACTCTGGGCCAGTCTGGCATCCGTAGCAATAAGCTGTACTCAGAGGTTGTGATAAGCACTGTAAAGATTTGAGACACGAGTGTACCAAACCTGTCCAACAAAGGCTGGTTGTTACCTCCCTATGATCCTCCAGCTTCAGAAAATTTTCTCAATATTATTTCCTCGTCTGCCGCTGGCTGCTCCACGTGTTAGCAGCCATGATGGTGAGGAAGATCACTTTTTAGCATTTTATTTTTGTCTCGTAAATTTCAGATCATCTAGATAAGACCAGAGCACAGCACAGCAGTGAAATAACTTGATATCCGAATTCAGTGTATCGGTAATCTTACCCTTTTCCTGCTAGCAGCCATGGTAAAGAGATAGACAGGTGGAGATCCATAGGTCCTAGCCATTCTCCTCTCATGCAGACGTTCGCGATAAATTGTCTGGGTATTCACATAATCCGCTGAGAGAATCATGTTTGCCTTCACTCGTTCACTGGATCCATTGGTTGTACTTCTCTTGTGTCTAATCGTCCAATGCCATTGTCTTCCAGTTGGATTTCTCTCTTCGATTTCATGATTCAACTGGGATTTCCATGAGTAAGAAGACAAGGTCACCGAATAGACCAATCCGGTGTTGTGATTTGTGGAAGGGGCGGATCCATTAATGAGATATTGTTAACTAGAGGTCCCTCCACAGTCATATAATAATGACGTCGAGATCCACTTTTGTGAACTATTTTAGATGTAAACCTCATATAGCCTACATTTCTAATAACTTACTCGTCAAATTTGGCCCTCGCAGAACCCGAATTTGATATCTAGCAACATAATGGTATCCACCCTGTCTACGATTGCCATTTTGTAGTGAATCTTTCATTCTTTGCATCATCCATTAGAGTGAGAAGTGAAGACCAATGTGAATACCCTGAATCATTGAATGTGCCTATTTGGAACACCCAGTGTATGAACTGAATTCATAACTAGATTATTATGTATAACTTGTGGCCTACAAAGCTTTTGTTCTGTTGTTCAAAAATCTCTAGATTCATTAGGTAGTGATGCGAAACTGATGTATTTAGTAGATGATGGTTGCAGAGTTGTCATCCTTACCTTATATACCATGATAATGAACCCAAGGCTTCACATTATTAGGTTCATTTCTCTCTCCATACATCCATCTATCCCTGAGACGCTGTGAAAGATATCCGTGATCGTCCGGCTCGCGTAACGCAAGTATCATGGCCGTGGCATTGTTTCCTGAGGACATCCGTCGCTTCATGTAATCGTCGTCCCTGTTTGCATGATGGCTGGCTGGTGGAGCTGAATGCGGCAACTGAGTATACATGGTCCCGATGAATGGTTTGTGATCCAGAGTTAACTCACTCGTATACTAAGGAATCCAGGCTGACCAGCAACTTGTAGCTGCGCAGATATTCTGTATGAGTGTCTGATGTCTTAGTATCTGCCTTAATAAACTAATGGATTGATTGCATGGGTGTGAACTAAACATTCTCATTGCTGACTAAATTCTTAAATTGAATTTCCATTGACTAGTCCATTTCTAAATGCATGCCTATCTGGCGTGTACATACAACGATCACTCTGTGTGCCTTTTCCCACTAGAGCCTACGGGGCAAAGTTGATTGTGTAATAGAGATTTGGGATTCCCTGCTGAATTAGCATTCATGACCCTGCCACTTCATGTACTCACTTACTGATGGCTATTAATTTAATAAGCAGTGCAATGTTGTTGATTTGGAGTTGTCCTCTCTGAACTCTATGTTCCGGGAGTAGCAGCTCATATTTCATTCTGATTATTATATAATCTCAAAAAACCCAATTGGTTAGAGGATCCAGAGGTGACTAGGAGAGAAATGCTCATGGAGGCAGAGAAGGGATCATGAATCCAATGGAGCCTCACATACATCGGTGCTACCTATTCTATGATCACCGATCATGGGTGTGATGTATGGCCGATGGTGTACAGAGACTGTGCATGAATGCTTGTCTGCGGACCGAGCAGAGAATGTCCTTATAACTTTAATCAGTGGAGATGACATGGGAAGAGATAAGAACGGTAGCTGACCGGTGAGTTCATAGAATTACCCCCACAGAGTTACATAGTTTGAGGGGAGGATAACTCTATGTGTAGGTCTATGTAGTCGAGTAGTGATCGGTATGATTATGGTGCATAGCAGAGAAGCCATCTGAAATTGGGATGAAAAAGGGGAGAATGGCTCAGGTGAAATCCCACACGATACGTGAAGGATGATCATCTCACCATAAGGGGATTGTGTATGGCATGGGAGTTATCCTCACATTTGGATGCGCCCTCAATTGATTGGTTAGGTCAAACTAACAGCTAACCAGATAAACAACACGGAGCAGAATGTAGTGACTTGTATACATACCATCTCCAAGCATATCCGCTAACTCCATGTCCCCTAACAGCATGTCCTCATTAGCGAAGGGATCCTCCTCCAGTAGGTCATCATCCAGACCGTAACCAACGCCACCCATCGCGGCTCCAGCCATGCCACCATGCATGAACCGGCGACGCATATGATAGTGATCCATACGACGCGTAGCTCTCCCCGCTCCTCCACTGCGAGCACCCTATAACGGGTGCAGAACAATCCTTTATCATCATGATATTAACCATACCGTATAACTCTCATACTATCATGTGCTATCATACTGTCATATATATCATATAGAATCATATAGCTCTACCATTATCAGCGGTTACAATCATTAGCTGCTTGTGAATGGCAGCTAGAGTACTGACATATCACTGGCTACAGCTTACCCAGACCGGACCAATAATAAACTTACGGACGTTCTCATTCATATACAGTCTACTAACATCTTTAATAGATGTAAGTACCTTAGGCTCGCACAAGAAGAATGAGAAAACTTCTTCAAAAGAATATGGCTTAAATAGATAAATGTTAAATTCTCTACAGAAAGTCGCAATTGAGTGGTAATTATCATAGAGCCTCTCCATGCCTGGTTATAATGAACTTAATATTGATTTGTTAATGGCTTTAAATGTAAAGGACCGCTGGAATTCGGTGTGCTAGCAAAGACCAAAGAGAGGGGTTTTACTCTAACTTTATTTATGGTTAGGGTATTTATTATTTTGGCTGCATTTGCACCAAAAAATGATAAACCATACACAGGGAACTTTTGAATTATTATTTAATATAAAGTAAAGGGAGAAGTGGTGGCTTAGTGGGCAGCTCATTTAGCTTTGAACCAGGTGACCTGGGTTCGACTCCTAACTGTTAGTGGGTCACTTTGCTCTTTCTCCCTCATTGGATTGGCTCATGATGTTAATTAAGGAAGACCCATCCATAGAGTACCAATTCTATCGGGCAAACAATGGGCCATCCTGAAAACAAGTCATTGGCCCAGTGATGCCATTCGTGTAAAACAGATAGAATGATCTTATCATGAAGGGCCGTTCAAGCTAATCTGTACTAAACATAGAAGGAGTTGGTGGTGCACCATCAGTTCTGCCAGTGGTTCTTAACAGCGTGGGGATATTAGCCGCTATCATAAAATTTATGCTTAATGCCAAGTCATTAAATAGATAAACAAGTTCAGGTTATCGATTCAAATCCCGGGACGGACGTATGTCATCAACTCCATAACCTAAATAAGTAAATAACCTCCCAACTTTGTACCACAGATTCTAGGGACAACAGTCTTCAGACTTTTTGCTTGACATCATAAGAATGTGTGCGTGCTGCCTAATACTGTGTTTATAATCTTATGATCGCATTGGTGTTAAGTAGCCTTTCAGCTTTATATCAAACTTGCCCTGTTAATAGGGAATTATTTACTAGTTTGTTGTTTTATAATGAGAAGGAGTATAAAAATCAGCCGATGGTGAGGCAAGAGCTGCTTGACAAGACTGCAGTTCAGTGACACGCTCATAGTCTAGTAATTTCCTAGCGAAACAAAGACTCGGCGCGAAGTCAGGCCCAATTTTATGCATTCGTCTGACTGATCGCTGATTCAGAAGGACTTGTTTCAAAAGCCATCATATCAAGTCAGCCTACTCAGGCATAAAACTGCTTAATGGCATCGGAATTCCTAATCCTATCCCTGATTTGTTTTACGAAGGAATTTGATTTTTAGCATAGATTATGTTCACTGACTCTATTTATGCACCCAGAGTCATTGAGTCTGGTGATTCGCGTGTTTTATGTCAGTAAGAAGGTGGCGACGGTATGACCTTGAGGGTGAATAGGGTACGCTCACCTTCAGGATGTAGAATTATTAAGTTATTCATTTTATGTACATGAGGAATCTGCGTGTGAGAAGCTGGCCGAATGCCACCGAGATTGCCAAAACATGCTGCGTGAGCTGAAATTTCTGTATGACGGATTGGGCAAAGCATCACAGTTCCTTGATGCTGCAGCGTTAAGCTGTATAGCTAACTGACTCTCCATGGCTGTTCGTAGAAAGCCAAGCTGTGCTATATAGCATGGGTAGGGACCATCTGATGCTATCACGGCTAGGGCACCGTACCAAAAGTGGCTCTGGCTGAAAGTTCAACTGTTCAAAACCCACAATTGTTGTTGTACAAAATGCTATACGTTTTATATTCTTCTGAAATTGTAAAAGCTTAGGTCAGCAAAAAGACCATATCATGAAGATTTACTAGATAAAATTATCGGGCTGCTTGCGAATGTATAATTAAAGTTCTTTCCTGTCAAACAATGCTCTCACCGCATCAACCATTCTGAGGTAAACACTATATAGTGGAGTTCAGTATGCAGTTTCTGACTGGATCTATATAGAGAAGCACCCCTGACTGGGGTATGATGATGATGAGGTAAACTATCATTGTCATGATGGCGTGGAATGGTACTGAGATGGTTTCCTGTTGCCTTTCTAAGACTCCGTTTCTGGGGCCTAGGCTACTTGTTTACACAGCCCCCTCCAAGAACTCGGTTACTTTCTCGGAAAAGGAGAGTTTAGTGAACTTGCGATGCAAGACTAGTAGGAAGACGGGTTATTACTGATTTGTGATAAGATCTAAAATAATATGCAGGAATGAATTTACAACAATTTGTGGTAAGTACAAATAATGCATAAATATATTCAGGTCTGCAAGAGATTCAAAACGAGTGAAAGCGAATAATTAGGAATAGGATTTGTCAAGTTACAGATTGATAAGGATGATGATAGACATGACACACATGTCTCTGTGATATACACGTATAGCCAGGGTGCAGCTATCTGCAACCAGTATTAGCTGTCTCTATAGTCAAAATTAGGTAACTGGAGTACCTTTCGAAAACCATTAGCCCACTCATTGTAACATGGCAACAGGACTATATTATGGTGTTACTAGATGAAAAAAGGCTTTAGTGATTCAACTGAAGAAGCAGTGGAATGCACCCTCCCCCTAAAGTTCCATTTCCAATCATTCTCCTGGTTTAATATGAAGCTCAATAAATGATCACACTGTAGGTTCAACTACTAGTTTTATAATGAGGTTGAGTTGTATGACCTCGGCGTGGACTTCTGCATAGGTGTGCAGCTGTTTTGTTTCTGAGATGAGTTCCTAGGATAATGTACACCTTTCCAGAGAGAATTGTGACTAGGTTTAGTAGAATGTTAGTACTCAGACACAATAGAGAGTGAGAGAGAGATTTAACTAAACTTGTCCAGACTTACTGCAGGGTTATGGTGGCCGAGGAATTTCCTCTCCTGCATTACACATACAGGTGTTTGTAATAAATGGCAGGAGCATGATTGCGTGTGAGCAGTATCAAACTTATTAACAATAAGTCATGTTTCATGTTTTCTTATGTAACCTACCCCTCTAAATGATGCTCCAGCCTTTTTGGCTCCTCGTCGCCTATCAAAGCCTCCCTTGACAACTTTACGAGCATGATTTCGTCGATAGATTCTACCGGTTCCACGACGAAATCCTCCACCAAATCTCCTCATGATTAGTTATTTCTGTCTCTAGAAGATTGCGGCGTGTTCTTTTGTTTAGTCCTTATCCTATGCTATCTTCAACCGGAATCCTGACTGACCAAGCTCGTCCAAATAATGACGGTGTGGTCAACTCCCTGGCTTCAGCGAGTGGATCAGACTCTGTCCACATGTATTAGGTGTGAAGTGACGCCCCTTGACTGACTGAAGTATTGTAAATCAAATCAGCATAACTGAGATCTGAATAATACTTCAACTGAAGTTGTCCTCAACAATATTACCAGCTGACGACTTAGCAGAACTCTGCTATAACTGGACAATATCAGTGTTCACTACACAGTAATCTCTGGTTTTGGAGGTGGATTCATCCTCACTCCTATCAGTATGAGACCTTCTCGGTATTACCAACGGAGACTGCGGTGAACACTACCTATTGATTGAACTCATTTGTGTTGTTATAGGTTGGGACAGTAAAACAATAGGATGACTATTATAATTCCTAGATTCTTGGTGATTGGAGTGCTGGTGAGAGTTTTAATTATTACGTACTGCCAATATCAGAAAGTAAATTCAATAACCAAAACAGCATTGATTTAACTTCAAGTTTGTTCCTGATATACCCAGTCCTTCGATCAACCACACAGACACCAACTGACTCTCCGTAGTATGTGTAGAGGCTGAATGCCCCAGATTGAGAAAGTTTCTACAAGTCATAGCCTACCAGTCTGCACAGTCATACAGTTAGACGCTTTGGTGAACGTGAACTAAGTTTGGGCAGCGGATAAGGAAAGTTTGTGTGTACATAGAACGCAGCTCCGCATCAGACATGAGACTGCACTGCACCATAGCATGTGACTGCGAGTCTATGAGTATCGCAAATCTAGACATAGTTATGATCCCTATGTCTGATGAAGACCACATCTTTCTGATTTATTGGCATGTGAAATGCATAATGCCAATATAGGAAGAAATACCACACACAGATGATAACTCAAGCTGTGTAATAGGAACTGGGCACCGTATAATGCTAAATGTTATAAACTGCCTCATCTGTCACAAACAAGAAGCAAACCCACCTGTTAACAAATTATTTAGTTCAATACTCACTAAACAATAACAATCTGGGCTATTTGCTAGATTGACCGGATAGATTGGAAGTGCAGGAGAAAATATAAAGTCAGAGCTTCACCAAAGGTTATCCGGATCAAACGGAACAGTTCAAATAAATGTGATGGTATCGGCTCTGAGTTATCCTTGGGAAGGATAACCCTATGAGTATCGGAGATGAGCACGTTCAATGCCTCTGACCTTAGGTAAAATCAACTTTCGCGAAAAATCAAAGCGGATGAATGGGACACAAAGAGTGACGATTATTCACAATTGAAAGATGACACGCAATACGCCAACAGCAAGCGCCTGCCATGGGGCAGCAGACAGATTATTGAGGAACTTGACCGATGGCAGGATGATGCACATTTGTCCATGTATTATAGACAATACAGGATATGATTGCCTGAGTGACACACAATAGGGCTGATAAAAATGGTAAATAAGACAGGCTTTGTTATGATAAATAATCAATGGGGTGATGTTATTGAGCCGTAAGTCAGATGTATTGTGTTTTATGCTTCTGTTAGCTAAAGGACACTAGTATGGATCTCAAGTGAAGATTCACCTCGTACTATATCAGGCTGCGTGGGGTTAGTAATAACTTTATAGGGGAAACAACTCCCAATATAACACTAGGAGAGGATAACTCTGTAACTAGCAATAGCCAGGTGATCCGCAGTCAGGTCAAATGGGTTGTGATGATCAAGGTAGGTGTTTTGACACTGGTTGGAATGTACAATCCTGTGTCCGGGTTGGGACATGAAAATAGGAGGTTTGGTAAATTCATGATCCTAAAACAGGTGGCGGGACACAACCAAAAATACTCCGAGAAAGACAACGAGATGAATTTGCCAACTGCGCAAACATGAGAATCGGATGAATTGCCACAAAAATCAATGCCAATGCATGATAAAAGTAGATTAGCTTTACTGATGATTTGAAAAATCACATTCAGCTTTATTTAATGCAATCTATTCATAAAAGTTTGTTTGTCCCAATGTGCCTACATACGGTTACTATCAGCTTTCGGCTGGGCGTATATCATGGCTGTGCACAAGAGAGATGGCAAAGCTTGGTGTTTGATGAAAGCTTTAGAGCCAAGTTTGAGCATGCCACTTTAGAAACATGAGTCAATGCTTCATTATTTCGGTCGGTTGCCTGCCACAATAATCAAGACATTCCACCAGCTTTTGCAATGAGAAGCTATACTTTACAGAGAGGTAGTTATGTCACACCTGCTGCTGGTGCTGACGCTGCTCCTTCTGCGCCAGAATCTCATTCTCAATTTGTTGTTGAGTGAGTTTTAGTAGCAGCTGGTTTTGCTCAGCTATCGGATCCTCGGGTGCCCCCTGTGCATCTCTCCTCCTCATCCGCCTCCTTCTTCTCCTTCTGCGAACTCGGTCCATCTGATCTTTTAAGATCCGACCGAGTCGCCAGTAACTGGTGGTAGGTGAAGAGTTGCTGCTCACATCCTTATAGTCTGGCGTTTATAGTGTGACGTTTATAGTGTGACGTTTATAGTATGACATTCATAGTATGATGTTCATAGTATGATGTTCATAGTATGATGTTCATAGTATGATGTTCATAGTATAGCAAGCGTGATGTGATGTGATGATTAAGGTGCACCATCAATCACTAACCAGCGAGAGTAAATTAACACATCAGTTGACACGGGTATAGTTAATTAGTGCCGCTGCTGCCTCGTGATGAGTTTTTAAGGAACGTACTTATTTCTTGCCTCCTTTGGGACGTGATGTATGTCGCTGCGCCTAATTATGAGTTGGACCAAGAACAAGGACATTTTTTGGTAAGAGAGACCGTGCTAAAATCTAGGTTTTAACAGTTGACACTGAAAGTGATTATTATAAAACTTAACCCACTCTCTGCATGTAATCCTTTAAACTGCCATCAACTAATCTGTATGTTTGTCACATGTGATGTACACTGCCTTTATAGATCACCTGCACTACTAGGTAGCACTGCCCACTGTGTGTCACATTCTCGTGATCAAAAGAGGACTCCAGTCAAATCCCAAGTGATGAATTAGTGATGAGCATTAAGCCCATTAATTCTAGCTTTACAAATATATGTAGGCCAGACTTTCACAACTGCATTCATTACACGTAGTCTCCATGACTCACACCACATCGATGTCTCCTCTCTAGATTTAAATTAAGGCATACATGTAGCAGCTCTAAAAGTAATGGGGTATCTAGTTGAATAACAAAATGAGGGACATATCCAATGCCTTACTCAGAGTCACATGTCAGCTGTTTTGGGTCAGAAAGTAAAACGCGAAGTGTAAAAGACCTTGCAAAGCTAATTTCATATTGGAGATGGGATGAGTTTGGTTTAAGATCCTTGAAGGTTTAACCCCCTGCAGTCTCAGTCCCTGCTTGGTTCAAACCATGCAAGACTGAAATGTTGTTATTATCTTTTGTTATAACTGATCTTTTATAGGAGCTGCATGGTGTTGGCTGAGAACTATCCTGCCTTATAGAGCCTATCAGAGTGTTTGCCACTAGATCTTACCCTTACAGCCTATATGATCCACTGCCCCTGTGATATATCGGTAAAGTTATGCAGGTGCAGACAAACCTGATGCATGCCCCAGAAATGAAGCAGGTCTGTCGTGTTGAGTGATCCCCGGCGAGGTCTCTCCTTCTTATGTCTATGTCGTCTCCATCTGTGAGTCCAGCCAGCAGCAGCGCGTGGCGCCATTGTGTAAAACTTTGCGTATGAGAGCAGAGATTGCTCTGGTCAGCAGTGAGAGAATTCACAGTTCCGTTTTCTGCCATGGTATCATTCCAGGAGTTATGAAAATGCTGAGATGAGTATTCATATCCGTAGTAAAATAATACCTTGAGTCAGTAGGGTGTTTTTTGTAATGATTGATCTTATACGCGCTCCTCTAAGATTGGTATTTAAACAAGTTAGTGAGAACACTAGAAACAGCTACCGAAATGAGTTCATCAAACAGGCAAACATATCCATTTCTTAAGGGAACAGCAAGCGATTGATCATTGCTGTCAGCTGTTTATCTATATAAGGACTATTTTTACATTCAGTTCTATTTTTTCTAGCACATGTTAGTGTAGATAGATAGATATTAGGGTTTGCTGTTTAATCCATACAGAATGTTATTATGCGGGTGATTGAGTCTGAGCTTGCCTAACACAATCTTCACACAGTGTATTATCTTTACAATAATTACCACAGTGCAATTACATATTTCAGTTTGATTGGGATTCTGACATTAGTCGGCTACAATGGTTACTAATTACAGCAGGAGTTTGATGACACAGTACCGGAGAGTAGTATGATCTATAACTTTATGTGTCCACTTGATTGGGAGTTGTGGCTCCATGGCACATAAATCTAATAGAGACATGTTTTCCCAAATGATATTTAACTATACAGTGTCAATTTACAATGTAATAGCAACATATCTAGCCTTTCGCATTGAACCTCTGTGAAATCAAAAACATTCTAGTGTTTAGGTAAAGCAGATGTTACCAAAAGAAGTGAAAGATGCTGATTTTAGGAATTCAGCTGAATTCAGGTTCCTTCATAGAGAGGCAGAGTATGCACAAGTTGATATCACCTTGCTGTGTACCGTGTACTTCTACGTATATCCTAGGCTAGACTGTACAAGTTAATCGAGCAAACATTTGTGTATGAAATATGAAGTCTAGTCCAGTCTGGCATCCAATTGTAAACTGGTCAATTTCCCTCAATTCAACACAAACTTCTAACTCAGTTACTCACGCCTGACTTGGTCCTGAATACTTTATAATCATGATAAGAGTGTGAGCCGGTCCGACACTTCTTCCTGACATCACCCTGTTTTGCGGTACCCGTCTGCCGTTTTCGCGTCGACATACCGATCCCGAGAATGACAACACGTTATAGTCAGCGGGGTATCTGTGAGTGCTCCAGGGCGGCGGAGGGAGGGGGGCAGAGCGCATGAAAGGGGTGATACTATCTATCACCAATACCGATATAGTGGTAATTATAAATGGAGGAGACGACTCTCAATAATTGTCTCAGTTATGACAGGAAATTTACACCAATGCATGGCTGTTTAGTTTGGGATGGTGATTCCCATCCATGGTTTAAGGTGATTATGGAGGGGGTGGCTAGGTACGCCTGCATCTCATCAGGGATACAGATAGAAATTTATAGAAACTCGTCTTGTAATAAATGACTAGGTATTAAAATTTAATGGAATAGCAGAGAATGGAGGAGACTGCACGGCACTCTGATTGGCCTTTCACTGTTACTGGTGAACTGAAAAGCATAAATAATTTCATAGTGCTGGTTTAACTACCATTGTGAAAGCTGGAATGAAAATGTGTTCTGTGGCTGTATGATGATTGCAGTGCGATATTACTCTCTTAGTTGTGAGAACAAGTGTTTGGTGTTTATCGCTCATGCTGATCCCAGTGAGTCTAAAAGCTTGATTACCTTCTTAGTAAAGTGGTTCCCTTCCACAATACTTGGCCTTATAAATGGGCTAATCTCCCAGATATGTCCAAAGGTTGACAGCTTTAAAACAATAGCGCAATGGTCCCGGTTAAGGAAGGGCAACTCCAATTTGACACAATGAACACACTACGGGTGTTTCAGCTTAATGGATGTGGCCTAGGATAGTATCAAATATATTCTGAATATTAAGATGCAATTTTGGTACTGAGAATATTGAGATGAACTTTCGGTATTGAAAAGTTCTGTCTGGATTGGGTAATACAATGTTTGTTAAATGAAGTGGATTTGAGCACCCCACAATGCACCAGTGTCACATGATCAGCTGGAGTTTCCTGCTCATTCAACTATTCATATACCTAAGTGAAATAAATTGAAACCTGTAAATAAGGCATGCCCACACATCGTTGGCTAAATGCATGATGGAAAGTTCTCATGCAGCTTGAAAAAGGTGCGTCAAGAGAAACGAAATCGGGAAAACGCGGGTTACTCTGCTCTAAACCAACTAATGGGCAAAACTGACCTACCCCCAGATCAGAGTCAGCCGATACACTGGAGACTGGCGTGTGCAACAGTGCAAATACAGCTTTCTCCTAAAGCAGTGTGTACTGGTGCAACCTTACTATTTATAACAATTTGATCAGCATATCTATAGCTCACAAACAAACAAAAATTGATTGACTCAGGAGCAATCGTTCGGCAGTTTGTTCACAATCACACTCGAACCGATTACGAGCTCATTGATAGATCAATAAAATAATTCGTTAGAGTTAGTGAATTTGATAAGCAGATTATTAGGCCTTATACCGACCCTGATCATTGGTTTCCAGTATCTATGGTAGGTCTGGTATGATTGAAGAATAGAGATATCAGGAAAGCTGGGTGGTAGAACGCTGGGCTAGCCTTCATGAGAACCTGGGTTCAAATCCCAGTCACGACTGGCCCGGGTGGTCCGGGTGGCTCGGGTGGCACGGCTGGCCCGGGTGGCCGGGGTGGCTCGGGTGGCCGGGGTGGCTCGGGTGGCACGGCTGGCCCGGATGGCCCGGGTAGCTCGGGTGGCTCGGGTGGCTCGGGTGGCACGGCTGGCCCGGGTGGCCGGGG
>Ga0224501_10003268_pt1 | contig 12759 bp, 14 predicted proteins | sample SF_Oct11_sed_USG_4_FD_169105 | JGI IMG/M metagenome (GOLD analysis project Ga0224501, IMG submission 169105) | Sediment microbial communities from San Francisco Bay, California, United States - SF_Oct11_sed_USGS_8_1 | ecosystem: Environmental > Aquatic > Marine > Sediment | place: USA... | reverse complement strand
ACCTGTCTGATTATTGCATCACTGCTTATCCAGTCGTAAGCCCAATTTATTTTTGTTTCAGAAGACTACTACTAAGCTGGTAATTGAGATTTTCCCCTATATGAGTACCCGAAGGCTGATCTAAATGTCTATTCTAATCTCTGCAATATGCTTCAACATTTAGACTCTTCTGCTTATGACATAGCTTACTATATGAGAAAATATTAACACTTGACTGTAACGCTTATAATATATCTTATACGAAATAATAAAATAATGTCAAAATGCGCTGTGTCTCATTCTGAACATTTACTTCATATGCATAAAAAAGTAACGGTTGTCTGCTTAGAGAAGTGGGTCAACATTAGAGAGTCAACTTAATTGTGTCCATGAGTATAAATTGGGCACAAAGGAGCTGAAGGTGTTTGTGCTTGATGGATTCAATAAGGGCAAGCCCCATTGAAGTCCGGGCAGATGATTTCCTTGTAGCAGTTGCTGCTCATTCATTCTGGTAGCACTTTTTAAGTTAATCGTGCTCAATAGTTTTTTATGAGATAAGATGAGATGCTCATGAATCAGACGCGGTGGCGGTGCCCATATCAGGTTTGGGTGATTCCTCATAATTTTAAATCGGCAGGATTGGTGCAGTATCAGCTATGATAAGCTATCAAGTTTTGTTTTACACACATGTGGATCGCTCTGTAAGTGTAGATTCATCAGGAGAGTCCAGACCCAAAGCCCTCCAGGTATTCTTGGCTTGATACTTTACTTTGGTTACATAAGAATACATCTAGTTCTCAAACCAACTCACGGATGTTACCTTATAACAGATGGGCTCAACCCTCAAGCCTGCCCATGATTAGAGATCCAAATGCTTAGATATTTAGCAGTGATACTTTTATGGCAACCGATCTGCAGGGTTCATCCAGTTCAGAACCCAATTTCTCCAATTCTCCTTTTTAATTTTCTATGATCAGAAGGTTACTCTAGCCCTGACTGTAAGAGTTCTACAGCACTAAACCTTTCGTAAAGAGCGCCTGTTCTGTAGGGACTGTAGTCACCTATATTCAAGATTATCAGGAATAGGCCAAAGCCATACAAGTAGAAAGACTCCATATCCGGGAAATAAACAACGAGGGGGGATACCCCGCCGAAAAGAGCGAGTTCCCCAGTTGTCGAGTCAGAAAAGCTGGGTCGAGAACGCGCCAAACGAAGCCGCTCTATCAAAGGCACATATGACGCGGCGTAAAAACAATTCTTTGAGGGCTCTATGAGCGGCGCCATCTAGTGGGCTCAAAATGGAGGGTAAGTTTGTCTTCACTCTTCACTTTGATAAAGTTTGCATTGTTGTGTTGTTGGCTTCTGACACAGGCAGCCGCAATGGTTCCAACCCGTCAGATAATGCTAAATTCTTTGCTTTAGAAATCAGAGCCTGCTGGGAAGTGCCGTCAGTAGCTCATTTTGTGGCCACTTTTCAGAAGACGTTTGGTTTACCGGATTTCCACGTGGAGGTAACTTCTCATATCCAACCATAGAATACAATGTATACATTCTGTTGAGTGTTACAGCAACACAGCACTTGTTGGTCACCCAGTGGTCATGCCCTTAGATCCATAATCACACCCATTCATAACATTGGTGGTCCCACCCCAAGACAGAGTTAGTCTTTTTATGGCGAACAAAGCAATCATCAATGTGTTGACTGTTGGTGACTTGGTCCCGTGGCGCGGAATCGTGGACGAGGTTGAATGATTTAGGCTGTGTGTGCGTGCGCGTGTTTGTGATCTCCGGCAAAATCAAATAATTACAAAAATTTAATTTTGAAATTCGAAATTACAAATACAAACCTTCTGCTCTCAGCGCCACTCTTCCCCTCGGCTCTAGTTGCTAAGGACAACCAATGACGCGAAGCAACCATTGAGCCAGTGACTCCAGGTGAGATTTGGCGTGTGCACCTAATGACGGGATGATTGTCTTGGCTTTGTTTGTTTCTAGGAATTAGAGAATGCTCTGCTAACGTCGTGTACTCAGGAGGGCTCAGATTTACTCAACTATTTACTATCAGGTCTACTAGCTGGCTACTACAATAGCAAAAATATAGAGTAAGTCATACCTTAAGCCAAGTGAATCGGCAGGAATAGACACCATAAATTTAAAGCTTTAATTTCCAGCGTTATTACCCTGTTTTGGCGTAACATGTAGATTTTTTTCTAGATCATATAATTATGAGTCATCCCTTCGGGATCTACTGCATCAGAAATGGGTCATAGAACAGAACCAAACAAACCCACTCATGGACACGGAATTCCGACACCTCGACATGACAACTAAAATTAAACTTCTCTATGCGCTGTGCGAGTATCGCCTGGATGCCGAAGATGCTGCTGAACAAACCAAGGTGTGACTCTTTTCTTGCATTATGCGGCCAATTGCTCACAACAGCTAGATTGGCAAACCATTGGAGCATATACTCCCAGTGAAAAGTATCGATGTAGAAAGTTAGGAGGTTGGTGATTTGCTTCACAGGGTATCAATGGAGAAGACATGCGAATAGAGCCTGTCGGCAAAGACTCTTCTGGCGCTACGTATTGGAATTTTAATAACGAGAGACTTTATAAAGAAACTGAAACTGTCACACATTCGGAGAAGCATAAGTAAGTAACCATTCTTCCATTCGCTTCTCATTAAATCGCATGATTTTGTAGACTCCCTTTTTTGTGAAGAATGTTTTCTGTGTGCTTGATCCGATATACACAACCTTTCGAAGAACCTGTTCGCGTGACTCTAAAATGAAACTATCGGGCTAAGAAGAACGTATAGTGGGACATGTCTTCATTTGAATTGCAAAATCATTGGATTTTCGATCGTATCAGATGTTTTTGGAATTGATGTAATAAAATTTCTGTTCATCTAGAAAAAAGAAGAAGCATAAAGAAAAGCACAAGAAAAAAAAAGGCAAACATCACAAGTAAGCTGTTACATTTTTACAAAATGTCTGTAACGTACACATGTAACCTTGCAACCTTGATGGGAGTTGCCTCCCCTTGCTCATAATTTGCACTCTCAGTTCAAAGCAATTGTTAGGAAGCCGAAATATTCAACTTGTAGGTACCGGTAGTGACTTAAGACATGGATGGAGGCATTAATTTTTTGAACATAAGCAAATCATACTCTGGCAAATGTTTACTCCCAAAGAGAGAATATCAGAGTTACAATTAGAACACGTCACAGTGATTGCAGTTAATTATTTTTACTTTGTTTTCTCCCCAGAGACTCCGATGATGAGGAGTCGGTGGCGACGAAGAGTTGGTCTCTGGTGTGCTCCACTGTAGATGAATGGACAGAAGTACTGGCCATGCTGAAAAAAACAGGACACAAAGATGACAAAAAACTTCGGAAAATACTCAGCAATGATTTCATGCCACTCATTGAGGAACTGATTGCTGAAAAGGTGGCTCATAATGTTTAACTTTGTTGGGCTGTTGAGTGCTTAACACACCCTTTGATGAACTGGATACCAGCACCGTCAAGAACCATCAATACACGGGGCCTGAAATTGATTTCTGTTACCAGTGTGGTTCCAGTGTGCCCTCTAATAGGTAGGGAGGGAGGGGTGGGAATGGGCATATTCATGTCCGTGATCTTTCTATGAATAACCCCATATAGTCATCTCCTGTATTGATTTTGATGTTGTATTCCTTGAATTTAGGAGAAGGCTATAAAGAAGCGGTTGCTGGAATGCTTACCGAAGAGAGAGTCATCGAGGATAGCTAGCAGAAAACAACAGGTAGATGAGCAGGTGTGTAGCCTTTAGTAATTTAAATGAGGAAGACAAACGTGGGATATGCCGGCACAATCTTTATAGCACGCCGCATTATCCCATCGACCTGTTTTTGCCACTTTATCTTTTGCCATGTCGGTTTGAGATAGGGAGAGTTGTGTATAATGACTCATTTTCAGAAAGCCATGGAGGCTATGCTGGAGGCGGAGGAGAAGGCGGAGCGGGATCGTATCGAGGCTGAGAAGAAAAAACTCGCAGAGGAGCGACGACGGGAAGAGATCGCCCGCGAGCGGGAGGAACGACTGAGAGCTCGTGAGCAGGAACGTCTGCAGAAGGAGCAGGCACAGAAAGGTCAGGTTTCGAATCACGCGTACTTCTCTCATGAGTAACACAGCCCCGATTAATTCATCCCATGTGTACATATGCTACACTATTTCATCTCTGATGTGACACCTTGTATGGTGGTCCCAAATTAGTAGTCTGTTATTCTAAGAAAAACTGTGAAGAGTTGAATCGTCAAGAACAACAAGTGGTTGCACCCATAAACATGTGTACAATGTTATTATCACAAGTCCCAACGCACTCTATTCGACACTCATCTTCTTCGTAAATTGGTAAGAGTTTGATTACGCCCCGCATTTGTTGATTTTGTCTACTGCGATAGCAGTCCACTGGTTTGTCATCTAGTGCAGTCTGCAAAGGTCTGCCTTGCCCTGGTGCAGATGAAATAAGTATTGGTTGGAATCATTTGTAGATCGTGCGATGCGAGCTATGATGAGGGAACAGAGGGTGGCGATGGCCGGGGAGGGCTCGGACTTCCTCGCTGACACAGACTCTGGCTCCCAGTCATCTCAGGTCAGTGTGGGGCTCTTGTTTTTCGTTTGCCATATTCCATCCTTACCCTGAGGTTCAGCGGTAGTGACGATTGTTTCAAAACAACTCAGTAAGCGATTGTGTGAGTTACAGTGCTAGCAAAAATTCTCGGGATTAAATGGAAAAAAAGGGGTGAGCCTGTAATCTCTGACCATTCCACAGCCTAGCTGCCAAACCATCTTGTCAGGGGTAGGCAGTAATGCTCTGTTTTTTTTGTACAGGAGTCGGATTGGGAAAACTATAACAATGTGAGAATAAAGCCAAGCTCTACACGATCTGCGCCAAGTCGGCGGTCGAGACCCGCTAGTCAGAATCACACTGGTAGCCACTGCTTTGGGCCGCGGGAATATGAAAAACTCAACAAATGTGAGTCCTGTCTACTTGCAGCAATGTTCCCTGTACTGATGAGGATACTGTGAGGCAAAAATCGCGATCAAGGTCTAACCGATATATCATCTACATTATAACACAGCTCCATAATCTATTGTATTCTGAGAGTTGTCCTTGAGTGGACAAAATGTGAAGGTCATGTGACCTTTAGCCTCTTTTTGTAGTGTTATATCAAATCCAGCGAAACCCGAATGCTTGGCCATTCACGGAGCCTGTCACACGAGAAATAGCTCCTGACTATTTTGATATAATCTCTCAACCAATGGACATTTCTGTTATTCGTGCCAAAGCCGGTCGGAAGGAGTATAAAAACAAAACCCAATTTATGGACGATTTCAATCTCATTGTCGAGAACTGTGTCAAATATAACGGGCCTACGAGTGGTAAGTGGAAGATATCAACCCCACAGCTCACAACACCACTGCTTGCCAGGATGGGTTGCCTAGCATACATAAGTCAGTGCATATTGGGAACTTCCAAAAATATGTATTCCGAAAGATATGGCTGAATATCACATTTATTTTGTATTGAGGCTGTCTTACCTGCTATGACCGCATTGAACAGAGCTTGCAGTTTAATGGACTAGTCTGTGATGCTTTGTGTTTATTAAATGTTGATTTAATGATTGAAGAGTTTGGTGTGATGGCTCAGAGACTTGCCGACAGCTTTTACAGACTAGTGGAAAGGGCCTTCCCTACTGTGTCAAGGCAGCAACGAATCCAAAGAACTGGCGGTGTCAGGTAAGGATGCTAAGAAGAATAATGCCCATGGGGGACCGGCGGTCTGACAGGTTGTTTATGGTTGGGGTTTCTATATCTGAAAATTCTCCTCTTCTAGCATTTCGCTCGTTAGTGAGTCTACACCCGAATCGTGGTACGGAAGTTGCATTTTAAGCGTTGGATTGATTGTTACTGTTCATTGTTTTGAAGCTTTCTTTCTGTGACTCTGAAATGGGTTAGTTACCACACAGGACAAAGACGAACCAGTTTACCTGTTGTTCAAATGTTCTAAAACTATCATGCAAATAAAAACCCAACAGTCGTCATCTTGGTTATAAAGCCAAGCAGACTGTACAGGGGACCGAACCTCATTACGAGACATCGGCGTAAGGTAGTCCAATGCAATGCTCAACTATGAGATGATGCGGTAAAGAATGACTACGTATGTAATCGTGCGTTCAATTTATTAATATAGCGGCATGAGTTACCCCGACCCATTGATTCCCCTTTCCCTATTATTCCTCCTGGGTGTAGAGCTAGTAACTAATGAAATTTTATCCACAGCAGGTCGGGCACTGATGGCAGCAGTCAGCATGACTCCAGTCAAGCTAGCGACAGCAGCACTGACTCAACCAGTGACAGCGGTGAAGAGACGGATACCTCTTATGTCGAGCCGCGTCGAACCACTCAGAGACAAAAGATCAATTCACATAAAAGAGAGGCTAAACTGCCTGAAAAGGTGAGCACTATATCAATGTATCCATGTTTACTATGGCTCATGGTATAGCATTCATTGAGATGATTCCATCGCCTAGGGTTGGCTGCAAATTCATATCTTTATTTTCAGCTCTTTGTAATTGTCAAATTGTTCCTAAAATGGCGATACGTTCAATTCTAAACAGCTGTTTTTACTGTATGGACCTTTAAATAGTTTTTAGATAACTTGGACTACGCTGAATGATTTTGCAGGTGATTCCGATGGTAAGACCCAGTGATCGGTTGGCCTCTCTCTCACACCATTCATCTGATGATAGTTCAGATATGTATGGTAATAACACAGAGGGAGCGCGTCCGGTGTTTGGTATTGCCCGTCGTGTATCTCACAGCCAAAGTTCAAACACCAATACTGACTCAGCCACGCATTCATTCGGTAAACAAAATGGTGACTTGCAGAGTTCCCCTAATACTCTAAAATCACCCTCTGTAGTAGCTAAAGCTGTAAGGACGAATGATCTAGCTCGCTGGATGCCGGGTAAAGTTAGTCATACTAATGCTGAGGCCTTAAGAAATGGGCAAACTACTGCTCATATAGATAAGCTGACCTCTCCGCCGATAAACCCAGGAACAGAACCTTTTCAAGGGCTATTTGCTCAGCTTAAACGGACCAACAATGAGTGCTCATCAGGAGAGCCCCTTCCAAAGAAGTTATCATCATGATTGGTGATTTTAGGCAATTTTATGCATATTTCTTATGATTTTGATTCAAGTACATGTATAACAAAACGTGTCATTTTGTTGAGTATACAGAAAATATTCACAAAGATTGCTTGCACATACCTTATGTGTACACGAAAATACAGAGGTTTCACAAAAAAATAATGCTCGTTTCTATCACAGATACAATGTGGGGCAGAGAGTAGTTTTTCATATGCAAATGAAAAAAGAGGTTTTTGAAGCAGTCAAGATAAAGTTAGATCCCTCGGTTTCAACTGGATAATCTAAAAGAGTTGCGATCATGTACATGTGATTATAAATGTACATGTGATTATAAATGTACATGTGATTATAAATGTAATGCTAATGTAAATGGCCTGGTGGTAAAGCTTGTCCAAAACTTGGTAAACACGAGGTACAAGTGCCGTGCACCGTACCTTGCAGTGTTAAAACTAAATCACAGAATTTGATAGACCTTCACAATGGATAGACTGAACATTCCAGCAATCAGTCTGCCAGCCGAACTTCCCACACACTGAGCGCAGGTGAAATGATTATTTGGATCGTATTTCTTCTTGATTCCGAGCAGACGGTTGTACGTAGTAGGAAAGTACTCATTCTGCCAAGCCCCTGGTGGTAATTTGCTGTTTCCACCATAGGTATTAGTTTCGCTGTAGTACTGTCCTGCATCTACCCCTACCTTCACAGTGTCTTTCTTCATATCTAAGGATACAAAGAGAGGACAGGTTGGGATGGCTCGAAGCGAGTGTATTGGGCATGCGTTTATGTGTAATGGGGGCTTTACGTTACCAGCAATTGCGCAGTTAATGCGGAATATGATGTCATTCAACAGGCCCTTGCCGTGCCAGAGCTTTAGTGCTGTAGTACTAAAGCTCTGGCACTGCAGAGGCTACTTTTCCTTCAGGTAACCAATTATGAGCAAAGGTTAGCTGTCTGTGATGGCAAACGACAAGTCATATCCTTGACACCTCTGAAATCTATTTCGTCTCGGGATAGAGAAGAGTGATGACATGCTTTCTAGTGTATAATACTCCTGGACCAGTCACAAGCTAAAGTAAATAACTCTGGCAGTTAAATACCTGCGATAAGCCTTTTGTGGGCATTGCCTTTACTTCTCTCCGGATCCCAGCCTGTTCCCCAGGCCAGACTCCACCTGCATGTTCTGAAGGCAGTGTTTATGGCTGTGGCTCCACTCGAATCATCCTCTGTCTGGCCTATACAGACCAAAAAGCTCAATCTCTTTTTGACAAATATTCCTTGGAGCCACCGATAAATTTACCAGTCACCCACTACTGGTGTTGCTTCCGATTCCATTTCTACTGATGTACTTAGTTATTCGACAGCGATAACAGTAAAGACCATTTATACCATTGCATATTGAACTTTGCAAAAATTCATGAATGAAGAACCTAAATCTTGCGATCAACACGAGAGCTACATTTCCTCAAAAAAATGCAAAAACCAAAACATCTAACTAAAATTGACCGTTTTTAAAAATCTAAACAGAAGCATGATGTTCTCACGATTACGACAAACCTTACACAAATAAGCATGTACTTGTAAAAATGTGGGTCACCATAACTAAAACATGTACGCTTGAATTACTGTTTAGATACAGATTTCAGTGTCCATTAGATTGATTTATTTCCCCAGTTGTGGTCCCTATATTCTGGTATTATCACAATGTTCTCAATAACTCACCTCCAAGAAGTATCCATGTGTGAGTGAGAAAGATTCCGCTTCGCGTAGCCCGACCATAAGCCTTAGCATGTACATTAATCAAATCATCTGTATAACCATCTTTTGGAATGAAAGCTCCGCCCAAAAACTACAAGTACAACCAGACAACAAAGTTATCAGTCCACAACACTTTTCAGACCATACTAGCTCCTGATTTGAAAATTTGGATCAGCAATCCGTGTGTAGTTGCTAGACCAGCGATATATCATTGACTAGGCTGACAACACGCCGCTCACAGTGAGTTGCTGCTTCATCGAAATAATGTTCTTTTATTGGCTACACTGTAATATTGGAAATACATTAGGCTGGCCAGTTTCGTTTAGACAAAAGTTAATGCGAAGTTGGTTACCCTTTGATAACAAGGAAAGACAACTCACATTAGGGTAGTGCCATATGCGCGCACTTACTGAAAATGCGTGTGTTGTATTTGAGATGGTGTTCTCATACTCCAAGAACGTCTCATACCTATTCACCGTACATGATCCAGGGAACCCTATACCAACAAAAATTCAAATGTTACACACAGGTCTTGAAAATTCCATCGTTTACTCGTTCACTACATAGCCAATGCAGCTAACAGCTGACTAGATGCTGAACAGGATGACCAGCATCATGAGTGTATATGTAGAGCTACACAATAGGTGTTTTTGTTATGTTATCACACACTGTAAGTAGTCACACTCTTTTATATAATATGTTTTCATAGCATAATTTCTGCCCCTGTCTGACCTAGAAGCTCTGGATGGTCAGCCCATTCATTGCCTGGGTGAGCTCTTGATTTCAGATTGCTTGAATTTCGGGTTTTGCACTACTAGACTAGATGATTTGCTGGTCAATAACATTTTTAGATTTCTCAATCAATCGGAAGCGGTGAAGCCGCATTGGTGATCAATTCAGCCTGACTTGAAGGTTGCCAAATCACATTCGGTACAAGTCACTTCTCCATCTTATAGCAATAGATAGGAATGTCTACACAAGAACGAAACAGAAGGCGGAAAGATAACTCTATGCTATGGTGATTGTAACAAATGTTTTGCGACTACCTTCAGCAGTTCGAGCCTTCAGCATGATTTCATCAAAGTGCTCCTTGTTATCACTCTGAGGCCCCCAGTGGAGAACGGAGAGCTGCAAGCAATAGGTGGTAAGCTCAGTTGCAAACCTTAGTTAGCACGCCGCTTACATGGGCATGCAGTTGGCAATCCTGAAGTGAAGCTCACTAAACCCAATCGGGTGTGGATTTGGGTGCCAAGCAAATTTTAAAGTCATGTAACTGAGACTTGTGCTGCTCTGCACAGTACCACAAATGATCTAAAGGTTTGAAGCTTGACTGCAAGCCTTCTAAATCTGAGGGCTATTTGGGAGAAGTAAAAGCTGGGAACTGAGATATGTGGTCTAGCCCTTGTGCTGTGTATCTCTTCAGTTCTAGTAACTAATATGTAAATGTTCAACATTCTGGGATAATGGTGAATTTCCAAAACCGATTATACTGGTGTCATCGCACAGAGCATCTGAGAGCATTGTAACAAAAGACAGTACACTTACTAAGATATAGCTATATGTAAGAGGGTTTCCGGATATAATATAACCTCCAAACTCCTTAGGTAAATTTGCCATAGTTGCTCGAATGTTCTGATGAACTTTTTTCAGCAGGTTGACTTGACTTTGAGTCTCTAAACATGATGAAATAGATGCAAAATTTATTTGAGCCTGACAGCATGCAACAAAGGGGTGCATGAGATGATTATACTGATGTCCATAAGCAAAAGGAAATATGCTATGTAAAGACAATTTTATCTCCTTTATGATTAACTTGAGCACAAGAGCAGGTTCTTCTGACAGGACATATGGAAGCAGGCACAGTAGTGCTTATAGCATCAGGATTGAAAAACTGTATACATCCAAGTTGGTCAGGGAGATCTGACAGGACAACCTGAGGTCGGAGTGTCGTAGGGCTCATAGTATTATCGTGAATCAAACACCCATCTGAATATAGAAGCAGGAATTTATCGATTAAGGAAAGTGTCAACTCACTCGATGCAATAGTGCAGAGTATTCGATTGAATTCAGAAGGTGGCATATGCAGCTTATATTTAATAGAGGTGACAACTCCAAAAGTACCACCACCTCCTCCTCTGACAGCCCAGAACAGATCGGTCTCATTAGAGGAACTCACCTTCGAGAAAATAAATAGGCATAGAGAGAATAATTAATTATCAAGGGGATGAATATGCACATGTATATGGCTGCAAACATTGGGCACATTCTTTTAAATAGGTTTATCAATGGATTGATATTGGGTTTCGCACGGGATGTTTGACGCATGACCGTTGTCGTTTGACCCGACCGTCTCTGACTTCGTATTTTGATCAATGAATTTGCACTTCTGCCATATTTTCTCTCATGGACCATTTTGAAAACAAGGTCTCTGCCTTAAAATGGGATCTACGTGTAATAAAATTAACCTTATAGATATATTTATTGACCCTACCACAGGTGAAGCCTTTAGGCCACCTGGGCCTGTTAAATTGAGATAATTACATGTAGTAATGATCAAGGAGTGTCATAGTGTTGTAGTTTACACTACAACAGAAACCATGCGGCTCCCATTCACACCGCTCAGTCATCGCATACGGGACATCATTGGGGTTCGGCTCAGAAGGGAAAACTTTTCTAAATGAAAATGGAAAGTGAGAGTCAACATTGTCCTCTCATCGCAGGGCAAATAGCACATTTAGCATTTGAGCTCTGATGCTGAATGAAATCCTTTTTTTAGAGGTGACTGCTAGTCTGAACTTCTTCTAATATGACAAAATTATTTGAAAAACTGAGGAGAGCATGAATTGAACTTCGCATTAAACTGGTGAGGTTAGGCACCAGTTCTGGAGCAAGCTTTTACAAAAGCTCCCCTTTGGCCAAACCATTGGCAGCACAATGTCAGGTATGGATAGGCACTCAACTCAATTCATGATTCTATTTGCATTGTACATAATGTAATTATGTACTTGTATTTCAAATGCAGCTTTGCAAACAGGTACTCGCGGAGCTTTTGGTTACCAAACTCACATTTCCGTATCGATTGATGGTTGTTATGCCATCTTTATTCATGGTGACCACGCTGGAGTCAGCCGTGACCATTTCTAATTCCAGAACTTGATCGACACCCAAACCGAGCATTGGTGAGACGGGAGCGTGCCCGCCTCCAAGCATCCATCCAGTAACAGACACCGTAGGCTCACTCCCTCCTACCACAATACGGCCAACAGCATCCGCCTAAAACGGTGTGCGACACACTATATCTATACAGAGGCACTTCTAAAACATCAAACGTCTCCTGTTCAGTGGCTTCAGTAAGAAATCTGCTGAACCAGTGTCATCACCACTTAGTTCGGTGTATATAAAAAGTCATAAATAGATCAAGGGGCGAGACAATAAATATTGACAAAGTTATAGCTAACGAAATGTTGCTGGCATTATGAGTTGTATTGCATCAGTTAACATGAGTGGAGAAGGGGCGTCTTCAATAATCTTGCCTGTTTTAGCAGTGAGGTGGGAAATGCAGTTGAGCTGTCTGTCTTGGAAACAGTTTACACACATTGGAGAGCTAAAAGCTTAGCATATATGCTTAGGCTGTCTATGTAGAGAAAACAAAAGGGCATTCAACTTTTATCACATGACTAGTGGGTGGCTATGAATCACGACTCAATATACTTGATGCTTGATATCTTCAGAGTAAAGTGTGTTGAGAAACTACTAGGGAGGAGCCCTGCATAGTGGTAGCAGTGCAACTCAAACCTGTTTGGGCGGTATGACACGCGTTTGTGT
>Ga0224501_10003267_pt1 | contig 12762 bp, 11 predicted proteins | sample SF_Oct11_sed_USG_4_FD_169105 | JGI IMG/M metagenome (GOLD analysis project Ga0224501, IMG submission 169105) | Sediment microbial communities from San Francisco Bay, California, United States - SF_Oct11_sed_USGS_8_1 | ecosystem: Environmental > Aquatic > Marine > Sediment | place: USA... | reverse complement strand
TCCCACAGTCCGGGGAACCCCCCGGCGTTCCAACGACCGGGTGAACGTCAGCATGTATGGCGAGGAAATGGAGGTGTTCGACGTTTTCTTTGACGAGGAAACCCTGGAGTGGTCGCTGTTCGGGGAGCGGGTGCTGGGAGCCAGTGAAGGCAATGCGCCCACCTTTTTTGTTCCCTCGCGCAAAAGGCTGGATATCCCTCTTTTTCCTTGCATGGACTGCCACAAGAAGAAGGACACCAACTACAACCAGAGAAAATTGAAGGAAAAACACGCCGAGATAGAGCTGGATCATGGGAAAAAGCTCTTCTGGTGCACCAACTGTCACTATGGCGACAATATGAACCTCCTGGTGACCATGGATAACCGCCCCCTGGATATTGATCTGGCCTATCTGCTTTGTGGGCAGTGTCATTCCACCAAGCTGCGGGACTGGGAATACGGCATCCATGGCAAGCGGATAGGCATGTGGAGCGGAGAACGTGTGTTTACCAACTGCACGGTCTGCCACAAGCCACACTCTCCCAGGATCAAGTCCTTCGTGCCCGTGGCCCCCCCGGTGGTGCGTACCGGCCTGAAAAGACCCGATCTTAAACCGATGCCCACCAGGCTCCCCTGGCAGGGTGGGCACTGATGGCGCGGAAGGAAAGCGCCGGAAAGAAGGCGCCAGAAAGAAGGCGCCGGGAATACGGCAGGGGCAAAAATTGAGTCCCGCGGAAAAAGCGGCCTGAAACAACTTGCGGCAAGGATTTATTCCTGATGAAGAAACAGCTCTGGAACAGACGAACGATACTCAGACGTGGAGGTCTGCTGGCCCTGCTGGGCTCGGTGTTCGGGGGCGGCGGCACACTGGCCACCCAGGCCGCCCAGGAGCATGACGCCACCAGTGATTATTTCGCCAAGTTCTTCCAGAAGCATTATCTGCGGATGACCCCGGAAGAGCTGGACAAGGCCATGGAGCGCATTGTCCGCCAGGCCAAGCGTGATCACGGCGTGGATATAAAGGTGTCCAACGATCCTCCGGTGGAGGGCGTGTTGTTCGGGATGGCCATTAACATCAGTCGCTGCAAGGGGGTCCGCAAATGCGTGGAGGCCTGCATGGCCGAAAACAACCAGAGCCGGGACCCCTCGATTCAGTACATCCGGGTGGTGGAAATGGACAACGGCAAGCTGGACCTGAACAACTCGGATCATTATTACGAGGCCGAGCAGGTGCCGCGCCCGGGCAAGTTTTACCTGCCCATGCAGTGCATGCAGTGCGAGAACCCCCCTTGCGTGAAAAACTGCCCCACCAAGGCCACCTGGAAGGAACTGGACGGCATGGTGGTGGTGGATTACGACTGGTGCATCGGCTGCCGGTACTGCCTGGCCAGTTGTCCTTACTGGGGCCGGCGCTTCAACTGGAGCAAGCCCGGCATTCCATCAGATGAGGTCAACCCGTTCACCCATTATCTGGGTAACCGGCCCCGGCCCAAGGGCGTGGCGGAAAAATGCACCTTCTGCATACAGCGCACCCGCAAAGGCGCCACCACGGCCTGCACGGCGGCCTGTCCCACCGGGGCCAGGATTTTTGGCAATCTGCTGGACCCCCACAGTGAGATCAGAAAGGTCCTTGAAAAGAAGAAGGTGTTCCGGCTCAAGGAGGAACTGGGGACGCTCCCCAAGATCTGGTACTTTTTCGACTGATCTGGCCCGGACGTCCATGGGACAGAACCTGGCATCCATTTGCCAGAACCTGGTTGCAACATTCACGGAGGCGGACAAAGAGAGATGGCAACCACGCTGTTTGAATTCTTCAGGGCCTGTACCATTCAGGCGTTCAAGGGAGACCGGCGGTATTACGGCTGGATGTCCGGTTGGACCCTGCTGGTGGTGCTGGGCGCGATTGCCTACTCCAGGCAGCTGGACCAGGGGCTGATTGTCACCGGCATGAGCGATCAGGTGAGCTGGGGTTTTTACATCTCCAATTTCACCTATCTGGTGGGGGTGGCCGCGGCTGCGGTGATGCTGGTTTTGCCGGCCTACATCTTTCACCGGGATGATTTCAAGGCCGCACTGATAGTCGGCAAGAGCATGGCGGTGGCCGCCGTGGTCATGTGCATCTCCTTCGTCACCGTTGATCTGGGCCGGCCGGACCTGGTCTGGCACATGCTGCCCTGGCTGGGCGAGCTGAACTTTCCCCACTCCATGCTGGCCTGGGATGTGGTTGTCCTCTCCGGTTACATGGTGCTCAACCTGCTGCTGATTTTCTATATCCTGTTCATCAAGTTCCAGGGCCGCGAGCCGGAGGTACGCAAGTATTTCTGGGCGGTGCTGCTGTCCATAATCTGGGCGATTTCCATTCATACCGTTACCGCCTTTCTGTTCTCGGTGAACGTTTCCCGCCCCTTCTGGAATACCGCCGTGCTGGCCCCCCGGTTCCTGGCATCGGCCTTTGCCTCCGGCCCGGCCTTCATTATCCTGGTGCTTCAGGCGATAAACTCCCTGACCCCCCTCAAGGTAGGCGAACAGGTCGTCCGGCTGTTGGGCATGGTGGTTACGGTGGCCCTGCAGATCCATCTGTTCCTGATATTCGTGGAGCTCACCACCGACTTTTATTTTGAGACAGAACACGCCGCCTCCATCCGCTACCTGTTCATGGGCCTGAGGGGCGTGGGCAATCTGATGATATGGACCTGGGCTTCCATGCTCATGCTTCTCATAGCCGTGGTGGTGCTGTCGGTCCACAAGCTCCGCGAGGACCGGTTTTTCATGAACATGGCCCTGGTGTTGGTCATGGTGGGCATCTGGATCGAAAAGGGAATGGGCATGGTGGTGCCGGGATTCATCCCCACTCCGGCCGGAGAAATAATGGAGTACTCACCCTCCTTTACCGAACTCATGGTGACGCTGGGCATATGGTCGCTGGGAGTGCTGGTGTTTACGGTGCTGATTAAAATTTCCATTCCCATCTGGCTGCATCATCTGGAAATGAAGGCCCTGATGGAAAAAAGCATCAGCAAGGGAAGAAAGAAGTCATAGCAGCAAGGCAGGGCTACTCACTGGAGGCAAGCTCTGATGGACACAGGAAAAACTAAAAACCGCACCTGCAGGACGACAGCTCCTGTTCCGCCAGACCCGGCGATGCCCCAGCGGGTGGGGCCTGTGCTATCGACTACCCCCCTGCGGTCCACTTTCTTGTGCCTGTGCTCGGTGATAGCCGGGGCCCTTGTCGCCGTCTTTGCTCCCGCAGCGGCCTTTCCGGCCGGCGCCCCCGTCTGGGAAACCAGGGCCGGCCACATGGTGCTGGAGGCCGTCAGCGACAGCGGGAGCGTATACGCGGCCACCCAGTCCGGGCTGATCCAGCGCTTTGGCCTGGACAAGGGGCGGAACCTGGGCGAACTGCTGCGCACCAGCGCTTCCGATCCCGCGAGCTTCCCCCCGGCGGTGAACAGCCTGGATATCTCCCCCTCCGGCAAACTGCTGGCGGCCATAACCTCCACGGGGCAGATGCTGGTGTTTTCCCTGCCGGGCGGAGCGGTGCTGGCAGATACCTACCTGCGCGACCCGGGAGTTCCCCCGGTTATCCGGTTTGCCGATGAGAACAGGGTGCTGGTGGGGTTCATGAACGGCTCCATCGCCCTGCTGGACTGGAAAAGCGGCCATGAACATTACCGCCGCCAGATAGACTACGCGCCGGTGACCAATATCCGTCTGGCCCCGGGCGGGGGCCGGGTGGCGGCCACCTTCCGCTCCACCAGGATCAGGCTGCTGGACCTGAGCGACGGCTCGGTCAGCTCCGAGCTTGTCGGCCACACGGAAGCCGTTTATGCGCTGGTGTTCATGGGGCCGGACATACTGGTCTCCGGAGGGTGGGACGGCCGGGTGATCCGGTGGGAGCTGCCCCTGGGAAAACCGGAGGTGCTTTTGAAGGACAATACCTATGTCTACGCCCTGGCCTGGGACGGCCAGGGAAAACTGGCCGCGCCACTGGCGGGATACCGTATAGGGATAATCTCCCTCAAGGGAGGAACGCCCCGGAGCGAACTGGTCGGGCATAAAGCCTTCATCACAGCGTTGCATTTTCTCCCCGGGCGGGGGCTGCTCAGTGCAGGCAGCGATGCCCGGATAATACTTCACGAACTTTGACAGGAGGAGGCCGGCGGCACAGCTCCGTCGGCATGAACCAGCCATGAAAAATGAAGAGATACTGCAAACCGACAGCATCCCCTCCCCGGGGGAACCTGAGGAAAAAAACGGGGAGGAGGATGTCAGCATTTCGGCGGTGCTGGTGGGCATTGCCCCGGGCAAAACGGAGGCCGTGAAACAGACCTTCGGGGAGCTGCCCTGGGTTGAAGTGCACCACCAGGATGATACCGGCCGGATGGTTGTCACAATCGAGGGGGAGTCCACCGATCAGGTGATCGGCAGGTTGAGGGAACTGAAGTCCGCTCCCTCGGTGCTTTACGCGGAGATGGTCACTCACTATTACCGTGAGGGGGAAAACAAGGCCCCGGAGGGTCCGGGCGTGCAAAGCTGGAAAAGCCTGCTGGATGAAGAATCCGGAGAAGCGGGACCATCCGGCTATTATCAGAAGCTCAAAAAGATCGGGAGTCCATGAGCTGCATGATTTTCAAGGAAACGGTTGACGGGCGCTGACGCCCGTACCGTGCCACCCAGGCCGGCCCTGCGGAGTCGGCTCCAATCAAGGCTGGATATGCCGGGCCTGACCCGGCCACAGCCAACATAATCAGGAGGAGGTCATGAGTTCCATACGGAGAAGAGAGTTCCTCAAGAAGTCCCTGGCGGCAACAGCCGCCCTTACGGCGGGCATCCCCCTTTCCCGGGAGGCCCAGGCCCAGTTTACGACCAATGTCGGCGAGAAGGAGGGCTGGAAGTGGGACAAGGTGGTCTGCCGGTTCTGCGGAGTGGGCTGTGGAATGATGATGGCCACCAAGGACGGCAGAATCGTCTCGGTCAAGGGTGACCCGGAGTCTCCGGTCAACCGGGGCCTGAACTGCATCAAGGGCTATTTCAACGCCAAGATCATGTACGGCGGCGACCGCCTGACGCAGCCCCTGATGCGCATGACCAATGGCAAGTTCGACAAGAAGGGCAAGTTCTCGCCCGTATCCTGGAAGGTGGCCCTGGACGAGATGGAACGCCAGGCCAAGAAGGCCATGGCGGAAAAGGGTCCGTCCGGGGTGTCCATGTTCGCTTCCGGACAGTACACCATCGATGAGGGCTACGCCGCGGTGAAGTTCATGAAGGCCGGGCTGCGCTCCAACAACATCGACCCCAACGCCCGCCACTGCATGGCTTCGGCGGTGGTGGCCTTCTACCAGGTATTCGGCATTGATGAGCCCCCGGGCTGCTACGAGGACATCGAGATGACCGACACCATGGTGCTGTGGGGGGCCAATATGGCCGAGATGCACCCCATCCTCTGGTCACGGGTCACCGACCGCAAGCTCAACGGCGGCGACAAGGTGAAGATCATCAATCTTTCCACCTACGCCAACCGCAGCTCGGAAATGGCGGATATGGAGATCATCTTCAAGCCCAATACAGACCTGGCGATCATCAACTACATCAACAAGTATCTGATCGACAACAACATGGTGGACTGGGACTTCGTCAACAAGCACACCGTGTTTGCCGCCGGACCCACCAACATCGGCTACGGTCTGCCGGATGACCATCCCAAGGAGCAAAAAGTAACGCTCTCCAAAACCGAGGCCATTGCCCAGGGACTGGACCCCAACCAGACCCACACGGTGGATCAAAGCATGCGCGGCACGCCCCTGGCCCACTGGAAGATCAGCCTGGAGGACTTCAAGAAGGGTCTGGAACCCTACACGCTGGACTTCGTGGCTCAGCTGGCCAAGGGAGACCCGGAGGAGGACCTGGAGATATTCAAGGAGAAGCTGGTGGAACTGGCCAAGTACTACGGCGAGAAAAACCGCAAGGTGGTCTCCTTCTGGACCATGGGCTTCAACCAGCATGTGCGGGGAAGCTGGGTCAACCAGATCATGTACGCCACCCACCTGCTCACCGGCAAGCAGGCCACCCCCGGCAACGGCGGGTTCTCGCTCACCGGTCAGCCTTCGGCCTGCGGCACGGCCCGCGAGGTGGGCACCTTCGCCCACCGCCTGCCCAGCGACAAGCTGGTGGGCAACCCGGCGCACCATGAGATAACAGAGAAGCTCTGGAAGCTGCCCTCCGGCACCCTGAACCCGGTGGTGGGCACCCATGCCGTGGCCATGATGCGCCAACTGGCCGCCGGCAACATCAAGTTCTTCTGGTGCCAGGTAACCAACCCCTTCCAGGACTTTCCCAACGTGTCCAACTGGATCAAGGCGGCCCGGGAGATGGACAACTTCATCGTGTGTTCCGATCCCTACCCGACCATCTCGGGCAAGGTGGCCGACCTGATCCTGCCCACCGCCATGATCTACGAGAAATGGGGGGCCTACGGCAACGCCGAGCGCCGCACCCAGCACTGGCGCCAGCAGGTCAAGGCCCCGGGCCAGGCCAAGGGCGACCTGTGGCAGATCATGGAGTTCTCCAAGCGCTTCAAGATCAAGGATGTATGGAAGAGCGTACCCGTGGCCAAGGCGCCCGGCGACAAGCTGCCCGATGTGCTGGCCGAGGCCGTAAAAATGGGCTACAAGCCGGACGACACCCTGTTCGAGGTGCTGTTTGCCAAGAACGGCCGCAAGTACAAGTGGAGTCCCAAGGACCCGGTGGCCAAGGGCCATCCCAACGATATCGCCGATGATATGGGCTTCTTCGTGCACCGGGCGCTCTGGGAGGAATACCGGCAGTTCGGTACCGGCAACGGGCACGACCTGGCGGACTTCGAAACCTATCACAATGTGCGCGGTCTGCGCTGGCCGGTGGTCAACGGCAAGGAGACCCAGTGGCGGTTCTCCGAGGGCTTCGACCCGTTTGTGGAGCCGGGCAGCGGCTTCAACTTCTACGGCCCGCTGCTCAAGGAGATTCTCCAGGGCAGCCTGAAGGGACCCGACAAGACCAAGGATAAGGTCAAGCTGTTCACCAAGAAAAGCCCCCAGGGCAACATCCTGGACGGCAAGGCCAAGATATTCTTCAGGCCCTACATGGAGCCGCCCGAGCAGCCGGACAAGGAGTACGACCTGTGGCTGTGCACGGGGCGGGTGCTGGAGCACTGGCACTCGGGCACCATGACCAGGCGGGTGCCGGAGTTGCATCGCGCCGTGCCCACCGCCCAGGTGTTCATGCACCCGGACGATGCCGCCAAGCGCGGGCTCAAGCGCAACGACCTTGCGCTTCTGAAGTCCCGCCGGGGCGAGGTCAAGGCCCGCGTGGAAACCCAGGGACGCAACACCATGCCCAAGGGAACCGTGTTTGTGCCCTGGTTCGATGAGCATGTGCTTATTAACAAGCTCACCCTGGACCAGACCTGTCCGATGTCCAAGGAAACGGACTACAAGAAGTGCGCGGTCCAGGTCAGCAAGGCCTAAGGGTCAATGCCATGGGTGCCTTTTTGAACAGGACGGCGGGCGAATCCCGCAGACAGTTTCTGGCCAGGGCGTCCCGGTTCGCCGGGATGACCCTGGTGGGAGGACTGCTGTGGGGCTGGCTGGTGCAGGAGTCCAAGGCCCAGCCCTTCGCCTTGCATCCCCCCGGCGCGAAGTCCGGGCAGGATCTGCAGTCACGCTGCATTAAATGCGGCATGTGTGTGGATGCCTGCCCCTACGACACCCTTTCCCTTTCCCGGGCGGGTGACGATGGCGCGCCGGGAGTCCCTTACTTCGTGGCCCGGAACACACCCTGCTACATGTGCTCCGATGTGCCATGCGCAAGGGCCTGTCCTTCAGGCGCCCTGGACCGCGAGGTGGAAATCACCAGGGCCCGCATGGGGCTGGCAGTATTGCTGGACCAGGAGAACTGCATCGCCTTTCAGGGTTTGCGCTGCGAGGTGTGCTACCGGGTCTGCCCCCTGATGGGAAAGGCCATATCGCTTCAGTACAGCCCCCAGGAGCGCACGGGCAAGCATGCGTTTTTCCGGCCGGTGGTGCATTCGCAGGAATGCACCGGCTGTGGAATGTGCGAACACGCCTGCATCCTGGAAGAACCGGCCATCAAGGTGCTTACCCGCCGGATGGCCAAGGGCCGGCTGGGCCGCCATTACCGGCTGGGATGGAAGGAGAAGGGAGTCATCAGCCCTGATTTCACGCCAGATGACGCCGCTCCCGGTCCCGAGTTGAAGGAATGGGGGCGCAGGTCGGGCGAAAGGGCCTTGAAGGAACTCAATGACACGGAGGGTCTGTATGACTAGCACCCCCCGCAAGGAACGGTATCTGTTGGCCCGGCGGATCATTCAGCTGGGTGTGCCGGCGTTGTTCATCCTGGGGTATCGGTTTGACCTGGGGATAGGCGGACGGGAACTGATTCAGGGCAACCTGAGCGCCTCCCGTATACTGGACGCCCTGCCCCTGGCCGATCCCCTGGCGGTGAGCCAGTTGCTGCTCACCGGGCGCATTCCCCATGCGGATGTGCTCTGGGGGGCGCTGGTGGTGATTCTGTTCTATTGGGTTCTGGGTGGCCGGGCGTTCTGCAGTTGGGTCTGTCCGGTGAACATCATCGGTGACTCGGCCTCCTGGCTGCGTGCCAGGCTGGACATACCCCCGGGCTTTACCCTGCCCCGCCAGCTTCGTTACGGGTTGCTGGCCCTGGCCCTGTTCCTGTCTGCCCTGACTGGTGTGGCGGCCTTCGAGTGGGTGTCTCCGGTGGGCATCATCCAGCGCGGGCTGATCTACGGGATGGGCCTGGGCTGGCTGGCCGTGGCGGGACTGTTCCTGTTCGACCTGCTGGTTCTAAGGCACGGCTGGTGCGGGCATATGTGCCCCCTGGGAGCTTTTTATTCCCTGGTGGGCCGGTTCAGCCTGCTGCGGATAAGGTTCCAGAAGGATACATGCACGTCCTGCGGAAAGTGCCACCGGGTCTGCCCGGAACCGCAGGTGCTGGCCCTGAAGCCCCTTGCCCAGAAGGGCCGGGTGCTCTCGGGGAACTGCACCAACTGCGCCCGGTGCATTGAGGTCTGTCCGGAGGGATCGCTGTCCTTCGCGCCACGCTGGAAAACCGGAGAGGAGCTCCAGCAGCCCGGCACGAAAAAGGCCGGGCCCGTGCGGGCGGCATGAACCCCGGCAGTGAACGCATGGCCCTGGTGATAAAAGCCTGATGGTGAGCTTGACGATTGAAAGTAAGGCATCTGATAGGAAGTGAAACTGTAAACCCATCCGGGAAGATACGATCTCCCCGGTAATTATTGGAGGAACATCATGAACACAAAATATGGACTGCTGGCCCTTCTGGCCGGTTTTCTGCTGGCTGGCGGCACGGTTCTCACCGCCTTTGCCGGACCGGTGTCCGAGGACGATATATCCCTGCGCAAGGAAAAGCTGGAAACGGCGGCCGTGGCGGCCGCTCCGGAGTACTTTGAGCCCAAGCCGGGCAATAACAAGCTCTATGCGAGGGACTTCCCGGGTGCGCCCCCCATGGTGCCCCATGAGATGAAGGGCTCCATGCGCCAGGACGCCAATGACTGCCTGGACTGTCATCTGACCGGCAAGGACAAGGCTCCCAAGATTCCGCCCAGCCACCAGATCAAGGCGCGGATGGAGAACAAGGACCCCTCCAAGGTAAAGAAGGGGCAGCTGACATCCTTCGCAGGATTTTACCGGGTGGAAAAGGTGTCCGGCAGCAGATACGGCTGTGACATGTGTCACGCGGCCCAGGTGACCAACTTCAAGCCGTTGGTGGACAACACCTTCAAACCCACATCCTTGAAGGACGACCCCAAGGACCTGCTGGAAAAGCTGAACAAGGAAGGGACGTTCTGACGGCCTTTCTTTAAAGCCCCCTGCGGACGGAGCGGCCCAAAACGCCTCTCCGTCCGCGGCTGCGGTCTGAATCCCCGCCTGTTTTAATGCGCTAGCGTTTGCGGGCGTTCTGCTTTTTCTCCCAGAGCACCTTTTCCAGCACGTTGGCCTCACCGGCAAGTGGCGCCAGCAGCCCGGCCGTGTCGCGCTCCAGTCCGTCCAGATCGAAGGTATGCCAGCGGGCCTTGAGGTTTTTTACCTCGGGCAGGGTGGCTTTTTCCAGCCGGGCCGCCTGGGAAGGCTCGCCTTTCACGGTGAGATAGTAGATGAAGCGGTCAATGGAGAGAAACCTGCCCAGCAGTTCCTCGGCCCGCCTGGGGACATCCACTGCCTTGCCCGGCGCAGGTTTTCCGTCGGGGGCCCGGTGGCAGTCCCCACAGAGTTGGGCCACATTGTTGGGGTTGGGCACCCGGGTGCCCGTTGAGCCATGGCAGGTTACGCAGTTCGGCCCCCTGACCTGGGGCTTTTCGGCCAGCATCTTTTCATAATGACGGCTTTCCTCATAGTGCTTCAGGACCTCCTGGTGGCACTTGCCGCAGGTTATCCCCACCTTGCTGAAATGAATAGGGCTGGCGGGGTCACCGGCCTTCAGGCCGGTCTTCCCGTGGGCCTTTTGGGCATCGCTTTGAGCCGGGTCGCCCCCGTGGCATTCATGGCACCCCACCCTGGCCAGCCGGTGGACCGAGAGATTCCATTCCTGGAAGTAATTATAAAGCTTGCGGTTTTCCACCTTGAATCGTGGGTCGCTGTGGCACTCCAGGCAGTTGTCCCTGCCGGCGGCCCAGGCCGAAGCCATCAGCGGAAGACAAACCAGGAGGGCCAGCGCTGCGGAAAAAACGGTCAACAAAAGATATGGCGAGGATGGGTTGCTTCTTGTGCTTGCTGTCAGGGGGGTTGTTTTCATGGGCACCTTATTTGTTGGGATACACCAGCACCTTTTCGCTAACAACGGTTTTGTGTTCCTGTAATTATTTTACCTCAGGTGGCCCTTTTAGTCCGTTAAAATAAAGCATTGAAAACAAGGGGCGCGCAGAAGGAACGGGCTTGAGGGGGTAGAACAAAAGGGCGCGGCGGGCTGGTTTCTCAATACCGCTCCGGGGGGGGTCAATAGCCCCATCCCTTGAACCCGGAGAGGATCATCTGGACAGATATGGCGCCGATCCACAGGGAGGAGACCCTCCCAATCACATCAACATAGCGTTCAAACAGGCTGTGATTTCTGGTGAGCATCCGGTCATAGACAATCTTGAAGGCAAACAGCCCGCAGACCGCCGTGATCACCCCAACAGCCATGGAAAGCAGCCCCATCGTCGGCCCCAGCGTATTGCCGGACAACACGCTGGCCCAGATAGTGCCCGGTCCGATCATGAAGGGCATGGCCACCGACCCCGCGATGTGAGCCGCATCGCCCCTGATCAACCGGATGGCCTCGCTCCCCTCGAAAACATATTTAAGGCCGATAAACAGGAATATCAAACCGCCGAAAATCTGGAAGGATTCAAACCGTACCTGGAACAATTCCGTGAAGACCGCATCGCCGCCAACTACGAACAGGCTGAACGTGAGGATGCTGATCACGGTGGCCCGGGTCAGAATTTTCGCAAAGTCGATCCTGGAAACCCCCTGTATGATCTCCAGCAGGTAAATGCTCATCAGGAATGGATTAAGCAAAATAAAAAACAGGATGGTTGACTTGAAAAAAAGGCTGGTAATCATGGCTCCTTCAGAAAGCTTTCGCTAAGGCATTTCTTTCCCCTGGTGCCCGGGCTGGATAGATGCCCCAGCATAGCAAAGAAAAGCCGGACTAACAAAATCTTCCGCCCCGGCCGGCGGCCAAAGCCCCTGAGCCTTGCAATTTGGCCGGTTGTTCTTTATTGTTTCCCACCGGTCGGCGGGTCCGCAGGCCAAAAAAACCAAAGGCGATTGAGGAGGTGCACATGGGAAAAAACGTGGTTATTACGGGTGCCAACCGGGGCATCGGGCTTTCGCTCTGCAAATACTACCAGGGCAGGGGCGATTCGGTATATGGCGTCTGCCGCCAGGTTTCACCGGAACTGCGGGCGGTGGCGGAGGTTATCGTGGACGGCGTGGACATCAGTCGGGAGGAGGACTGCGCGAGGTTGCAAGAGCGGCTGTCGGGCGTGGGGATAGACCTGCTGATCAACAATGCGGGTATCCTGAACAATGAACGGCTGGGGCAACTCGATTTTGACTCGATCACGCGGCAGCTACAGGTCAACGCGGTGGGGGCGCTGCGGGTCACCGAGTCCCTGCTGGCGAATTTAACCGGGAATGCCAAAGTGGCGATCATCACCAGCCGCATGGGCTCCATCGCCGATAATTCCAGCGGGTCGTACTATGGCTACCGGATGTCCAAGGCGGCGCTGAACGCGGCGGGAAAATCCCTGGCAATGGATCTGTCACCCCGGGGCATCGCCGTGGCTATCCTCCATCCGGGCCTGGTGGGCACCGAGATGATCGGCGGTGCGGGCGACATCACGCCCGATGAGGCGGCCGGACGGCTGGCCGCCCGGATTGACGGGCTGAGCATGGCCAACACCGGCACGTTCTGGCATGCCAATGGCGATGAACTGCCCTGGTAAGGTGCTCGTGTGATTTTCCACCCGGATCGGATGGACAGAAGGGAAACCCCGGCCTGTTGTGTGTTAATGAAAAGGCCGGGGGCTGAAATTATCAGAATTATAAAAATGTAATCACTGTCATGGTGAAAGAACCGCTGATGGTTCCCGAACAGGTGCCCGGCCCAGAGATATAATTCAAGGGGCCGCTGGAGTATGTTCCCGAGGCTATTCCCCCTACGCCGCCATATTCGGTCATGTTCAGGGTTGGTGTCGTGCCA
>Ga0224501_10003266_pt1 | contig 12762 bp, 14 predicted proteins | sample SF_Oct11_sed_USG_4_FD_169105 | JGI IMG/M metagenome (GOLD analysis project Ga0224501, IMG submission 169105) | Sediment microbial communities from San Francisco Bay, California, United States - SF_Oct11_sed_USGS_8_1 | ecosystem: Environmental > Aquatic > Marine > Sediment | place: USA... | reverse complement strand
ATCTGATCGAGCGTCACATTACTCTTCGCGTTATAGAAGAGGGAGACGAATATGCTGGCTAGGATCCTGGACGCCATGGAAGCGTATAAATTCGGAACCGCTGTGAAGGAGACCACCATCAAACCTGCGATGAAAATCGCTCCAACTGCTAAAGGTTTCCTCCCGAAACGCTCAACGAATCTGCCACTGAAGGTGCTTGAAACGGTGAAAAACAATGAAGTGGTCGTCAACAGCAGCGATGTAGCGGTCAATGAGAGCAGGAAGCGGTCTCTATAGAAGGCGGCGGAGTAGAGGTCTGCAGCTGACCAGGCTGTCATGACAAGGACGGCTGTCACCAGGCAAGAGCACGCCGACCTGTTTCTCAATATCAGCCAGTAGTTGTCCAGCATTTTCCCCTTTGCATCCCCCTGAGCACCCTTTTCATGTGACTCAGGTATAGTCGCGAATGAGAGGACTAGCCCAAGGACTGCGAGGGGTAAGGCGTAGCCCAGGTAAGCCATACGCCACCCATAGCGATCCGCTATGAACCCAACTATGGGTAGCCCTATTATACCTGAGAAGGTGGTACCGGCTATGAACCATCCAATGACCTTGGATCTGTTGTTTTCGGCTATGTGCTGAGACACCAGGGTAAACCCCATGGGCATTATCACCGCGGCGCCCACCCCTGTGAGGGCGTAGAAGACGGACATCATCGTGACGCTCTGAGCGAGACCGCATCCAAGGGAAGATGCGACCAGGGAGCCGAGGCCTAACAGGAGAAGGGTTCTGGCGTTGAGCTTGAGGCTGAGGGCGCTGAGTATTAGTGCGAAGACCAAGGTCACCATGCTTGCCGCTGATTGTATCAGGCCTAGTACGCCCACGGTGGAGGCGAAGGACTCGCTGATATCCTTGAGGAGGAGCGATGTGGCGAAATAGTTGGGGTAGGTGGCGATGCTTGAGATCACCAGGGAAGAGACGATGAGCATGTTTACTGCATGGGATTGGGCGTCTCTTATTTCAGCCAACTCCAAACAGCCCCTTTTCCTTCCGCTAACCATCGGGTGATGGTAGAGCCTGCTTTCAGATATTTTAGACTAATATTAATTATGATAGGTAATACTGCCTTATATTAAGTAAAACAAGCCTTATTCAGGGGTTCCATCTTCGGTGAAAGATGAGGGGAACCCAGGACATGTGGAGGTTGATGGGATGAAGTATGTTGAGTTCTGGAAGTACGACCCGGAGAAGATATACGAGATGTTCGAACTGGACGACAAGCTCGGCGAGGAGCTCAGACAGGACCCCGAGAAGTGGCAGAAAAAGTACGGAAAATTCATTGAGGCCTATTGGCTGGGGATGGAGCCTAAGGGCTTCGCGTTGTTCGAGTTCGACACCCAGGAGCAGATGATCAACATGGAGAGGGCCTACTGGCCCATCAAGAGGTGGCGGTTCGTGCCGCTCCTCGAGATCGATAAAGTCAAGGAAATATACAGGAAAAAGAAGGAAGAGCCGTAACGGTAACTCTATAATCCCCTTTTTCCAAATTGGTGTGTATCTTTCGTTCACGGTAAAGTGTTAAATTCGTTTCAGCTTACCGTTGATCATGGCTTCTACTGCACTCAACCAGAAGTGGAGGGAGAAGGTGGACATCACCTATGAGGAGTACTTCAACCCACTCTGGTTCATATCCCCCATAGGGATTTTGCAGATAGCGATGGAACTGTAGAAGGAACTCGAAAGGGAAAAAGCTTCCAGCATCATGGGCAGATGTGCCAACGAACTAGCAAAATCAAACATACGCATAGACCCTCAACCTACTATCTTAAGGATCAGGAAGAAAGCAGAATATTTTATGTCCACTTCACCATTATACTACGGTGATCGTTGTTGAACTCGATGTTCACTCAGGAAGGTTTCATCACTTTTAGAGGGTTTAAGACATGGTACGGCGTGGTCGGAGAAACTGATTCCCCTAGTAAGTATCCACTGCTGTGCCTGCACGGCGGCCCAGGTTTCTCACACGACTACCTTCAGCCCCTCGGGGATCTAAAAAACACGGGTAGAAGGGTAGTGTTCTACGATCAGCTCGGGTCGGGCAGGTCGGACCACCCGAACAACCCATCGATGTGGACGATGGAACTCTACCTCGCTGAATTAGACGCCATCAGAAGAGCCCTCAACTTGAATCGGATTCATCTACTAGGCCAGTCTTGGGGTGGCCAACTCGCCATAGAGTATGCCTTGACCAAGCCCAGAGGACTCATGAGCCTAATTCTTGCAGATACACTCGTAGACAGCGTCCAGTGGGCCTCCGAGACGAACCGCCTAAGGTCTGAGCTGCCTGAAGAAATCCTGGAGGTGCTCGACAGGCACGAGTCCCAAGGCACCACTGAGGACCCAGAGTACGTCGAAGCCACCATGGGCTTCTATCGGCGCCATGTATGCAGGCTATCAGTGTGGCCCGAGGTTCTCAACGCGAGCTTCGAGTGGTTCATGAAGTACCCAGATGTGTACAAGACCATGTGGGGCACAAACGAGTTCAACATCACGGGTACTCTCAGGAACTGGAGCGTGGTGGACAGGCTTGGAGAGATCGACATCCCGACGCTGATACTCTCTGGGCGCTACGACGAGTCCACGCCCATGATCAATGAGACCATCAAAAGAGGGATTAGGGGTTCCGAGTGGATCCTGTTCGAGAACAGCTCCCACACACCGCACCTTGAAGAGCCCGAAAGATACCTTAGGATGCTAGAAAAATTCCTTAACCGAGTGGAAGCGGTGAAAAAATGAATACCCATCAGGTCGCGCCCTAGGTTATTTAGAAAAAGGCAGACTCATCTTTCGCGGACAACTATTTCAATAAACACTGTGTGACGTGGGCTTGATACCACGGTTGCGCGCGCTTCTGTCTGGTCTCCAGAGTCTGCTACCGCGCTTTGAGGCTCAGCTCCTGGTTTCTACGGTTGTTCTGTATGTTCAGAACGTAGTAGACTGCCACCACAAAGACTCCGAGGAAGCCCATTATGTAGCTGACTGCCTGAAGAGTGGCTAAATCAACCATCGACAATCACTTGCCTAAGAGTGGGTTTGAGGTGAGGATAAGATTATGCCCATGTGGGGTGGGGATCGAACACCGGGTTTACTGGTAAAGAACGCTCGAATATGGATAAAATGGTGGAGGAAGGATTTACTCATGGAATGATGATCGCCTGCACGAAAATTATTTAACTCTTATTGACAACCAAACTTTACAAGGAGTCTCATATATTGATTGAATCTACCACATTGCCCCTGCGCAACCAGGTACCCCTTGCTGAAACATGGGACCTCGAAAGCATCTTTGCTACCTCAGTTGATTGGGAAGCAGCCGGGCAGGAAATTACCGATTACATCCCCCAGCTTGCCGTCTTCCAGGGCAAGCTGAAGGAAGGCCCGCAGACCCTGCTGGCTTACCTGCGCCTGGCTGAAACAGCCGGCATTCTGGCAGGTAAATACACCCTCTACACCAGCAATTATTATTCCGTCGACACCGGCGACCAGCGCACCGCTGCCCGCCTGGGCCAAGCACGCAGCTTGGCCGCGCGCCTAGGCGCCGCCACCGCCTTCTTCGAGCCAGAGCTTATGGCGCTCGGCTTCGAGCTGGTTGGGAGCTGGATCCAATCTACCCCTGAACTGGCTTACTTCGCCCACGCCCTAGATAAGCTCAAGCGCCGCCAAGCCCACGTGCGCAGCGGCGAGGTCGAGCAAGTCCTAGCTATGAGTACCGACCCTTTCAGCGGCCCGTCTAGTGTTTACAGCGCCCTCAACAACGCTGACCTTACCTTCAAGCCCGCTGTAGCCTCTGATGGCCGTAGCCTCGAAGTTGGCCAGGCTAGCATCGGGAGTTTGCTCACTAACTCAGACCGCGCCACGCGTCGTAGCTCCTGGGAAAATTACGCTGACGGCTACCTCGCATTTAAGAACACCTTCGCCGCCACCTTCATTTCTCAGGTGAAGCAGGATGTCTTCAATATGCGGGCACGTGGCTACGAGTCCTCTCTGCACGCCTCGATGAGTCCCAACAATATCCCGGTCGAGGTGTTCCACAACCTGCTGGCGGTCTTCCAGAAGAACCTGTCCACCTGGCACCGCTACTGGCGCCTTCGCAAGAAAGCCCTAGGTGTGGAAAGCTTCCATGTCTACGATATCAAGGCCCCTCTGACCTCCGCCAAGCCAGTAGTACCCTTTAAGCAGGCCGTGGATTGGATTTGCGCGGGCATGGCCCCGCTGGGTGAGGAGTATGTCACTGTCCTGCGTAATGGCTGCCTGGACGAGCGTTGGGTGGATCGGGTCCGTAATAAGGGCAAGCGCGGGGGTGCCTTCTCCAGTGGCACACACGGCACGCACCCCTTCATCATGATGTCCTATGCCGACGACCTGTTCAGCCTAAGCACTCTTGCCCATGAGCTTGGTCACTCGCTGCATTCCTACTACTCCCGCCGCGAGCAGCCCTTCATCTACGGGCGATATTCACTCTTCGAAGCGGAAGTGGCCTCCAACTTCAACCAGGCCCTTGTGCGCGATTATCTGTTCCGGACACAACAGGACCGTGACTTCCAGATAGCCCTGATCGAAGAAGCCATGTCCAACTTCCATCGCTACTTCTTTATTATGCCCACACTAGCGAGATTTGAGTACGAGGCTCACACCAGGGTCGAGCGCGGCGCACCACTGAGCGCTGATATTCTGATCGGGCTGATGGCCGACTTCTTCAAAGAAGGCTACGGCAGCGATGTCGATATTGATCATGACCGGATCGGCATCACCTGGGCCCAATTCAGTCACATGTACCGAAACTTCTATGTCTACCAGTACACAACAGGCATCTCCGGGGCGCACGCCCTAACAAAGCCGATACTTGCGGGCGATTCAGCCGCCGCTGAGCGCTACTATGGCTTCCTTAAATCAGGTGGCTCGCGTTATCCCATCGACAACCTAAAGCAGGCCGGGGTGGACCTTACCGCGCCTGAACCTGTAGAGAGCGCCTTTACTTACCTTGCTGGCTTGGTGGATAAGCTGGAGGCGCTGCTTGGATGAAAGAACCATTTGCACGTACATTAAGGGCTGTCCTTTTTATGCTAACTGTTTAACCACTCTCTCAGGGTTCACCTGTTTAAGATTGAGTTTGAGGTGAGGATAAGATTATTGGCAGAAAGAAAGTAATTTGTGTAGGTTGGAAGTCCATCAATATTGTCGTTTGTAGTCACAATACCTCCGGAATGACCTCTTCAGAAAATATTCTCATATCGTTGATATCGAAGAAGACACATGTGAAGAAGGTGATACCTTTTTCGATATAACTATTAAAGGTCTCCACGAAGTTCTCTGGAACCCCATACGTCGGTGTTCTATTGTCTAACCAGTACTCCATAACACCCGGAGGCCCCCCAACCTCGCCAGCGAGCCGTTTCGCTCTGGAATAGACCTCAGATTTTGATTTACCCATAAATATACCGAACCCCGTTCCCCTGACGATTTCATCATAATTCCTTCCGACGGCTTCGCAGTGTTTTTTCAGAACAGAGAACTTCCTCACATCCTCTTCGATACTGCCTTGAGACAAGAAGTGGCTGATGTCCGCATGCTTCGCCGCTATTCTGAGAGTCCGCTTCTCACCTGCGCCCCCAACCATGATGGGAATAGGTCTCTGTACCGGCTGAGGCTTATTTTGAGCATTGTCAACAGTAAAAGTCCTTCCATGATAGGATGTCCACTCGTTGGAGAACATGCTCTTGCAGATCTCAACGGACTCCTCAAGCCCTCTCATCCTCTCTCGAGTAGAAGGGAATCTTCCCATGAATCCTTTGAACTCGGCTTCGTGCCATCCCGCTCCGATACCGAATATCAGTCGTCCATTTGAGATGATGTCTATGGTAGTCGCCATTTTTGCTAGGATTGTGGGTCTATGATAACCATAGCAGGACACGAGAGGGCCCAACTTGATCTTCTCTGTGACTGCAGCCAACCCTGCGAGGGTCGTCCAACATTCTATGGAGCTTTTGCCTTGTGGAACATATTGGTTCATAAAATGGTCCATGACTGTGAAGAAGTCAAAACCCAGGTTTTCGGCCTCTAAGCAGAGGTTTTTCATGTCCTCGAAGTCACGGCCTTCTTGGCTGATGTGTGCTCCAAACCGTACACGCGCGCCCATATCAGCTAACTCAATCATTAAAGTTCACCTGAAGAATGGTTAATGTGATGTGAGGATAAGGTTATGCTCCTTCCTTCCCGGTGGCTTTGCTACGTATGCTAAGGCGAGCTGGAAAGCGGATGCGCAGCATTTTAATATGTCTACATCGTATTATATTGTATACACTGTGGTGTTTTGATGACCACGGAAGTAATGTCGGCTCGGCTCCCGAAGGAGATGGTGGACCTCATAGAGGAGATCGCCCGAGAGGAAAAGGTGGACAAGTCCACGGTTCTGGAAAGAGCACTTGACCACTATATACGGGAATGGAAGCTACAGAGAGCCATAGAGTCATATGAAGAGGGGGCCGCCACACTGCCCCGGGCTGCTGAGATCGCGGGGCTCTCAGTGTGGGAGATGATCGACGTGCTGGCGAAGAGGAAGACACAGCCCCAATACGATGTAGAGGACCTGGAAGAGGATCTGAAGGCGTTCGGGCGTGACTGATGTTCGAGGGCCGGCCGTCTCAGACTCGACCCCCCTCATCTACCTGGCCAAGATCGGCAGGTTAAGCCTCCTCAACGGATTCTTCAAGAGCATCTATGTTCCCGAGGCCGTGTTCGACGAGGCAGTGACGCAGGGTAAGGCGCTCAACATGATCGACGCCTTCATCATCGAGAAGGCAGTGGGCGACTGGATCATAAAAGAGCGGGTGGAGCCTGAGGTAGACGCCGAGTATCACTTCATCGACACTAACACAAGGCTGGGTACAGGGGAGAAGGAGGCCCTCAAACTCTGCAAACAAATCGGAGCCCTTTACTTCATAGCCGACGACCGGGAGGCTCGGAGGGTCTCAAGAATTCTAAACATCAAGCCGGTGGGCAACCTCGGCGTCTTGGTCGAGGCCTATAGACAGGGCCTGATCACGAAGGCTGAGGCGCTCCAGATACTGGAAGCCCTAATGAAAGCCGGGTTTAGAATGAGCGTATCAGTATATCGCCGAGTACTTGACGAAATGTAAACGTAAACCGTGTTAAGTTCAATCAACCATAATCACGATCAATCAGTTGATCCAGGGTGAGGATAAAATTATGTCCCCCCCCCACACACACACGCGATAAGACGATTGCTGAATTTTTGAAAATGCGTGAAATTTATAGACGCATAAAATGCTAGTTTATACACATGCGCTGGAGTAACGGATACAAACGACGTGGAAAGGGCGTTAACCTATGTTTTATGTGGTGTTATGCTCTTTTTCAAACAGTAAGTAATGGCTGACGAAGGAAGATAGTGCTCCTGCACTACCTGCTGTTGAATAGGTATGAAGATGCCAACCATTCTCTTCCCACTCCTTAATCGTTTTACCGACATCCCTGTGGTTCTTGACTTCCACACATTCCCAATCTTTCAACTTCAGATCACCTTGTAAACATTTATGGTGAAACAGTAATTAAGGTTTTTAGTTGGTTTAGATTAAATTTTAATCAAAACCCAAATTGCCTTCACTATCTCTTTCTCCTGTGTGTGTGGGGATAAAATTATGTCCATTCGAGGGGCGGGGATCAAACACCAATTTACCTGTAGCAGCAGTCAAGGTCTCCTATTGGGAGGTACCACTCCAAGTTTGGCTGATATGGGAACCAGGAAAGAGATAATCAGGCGCCTACTTCAAGGGAGGCCCAACAATAGCAGACCATTAAGGCGTGTCTGTGAAGCAAATCGAGTCATCCATATAAACTAGAACATTGGACTCCACTCACTCAAAGGCTATTCACATTGCGGCGCGTCGACCCACCTGTATCCTGCTTGAGAGCGTTCGACTCGGCCCAGGACGCCTGGTATGTGGGGGACGAAGAGAAGCATGTTTCGCCTATGCGACTCCTCGACCAGCCTTGTCCTGCTGGCCGTAGCGGCCTTGGGGTCATGTTCGAATGAGGGTATCCAGTCTGTGTGCTCGACGTGGGCCTGATGGATGATGATGTCAGAGGTATAAAGCAGGGTTTCGCCGTCCGAGGACACCTCCACGACCACCATACCGGGCGTGTGACCCGGGGCGGACTTGACGGTTATGCCCCTGCCTATGGTCGCCACATCGTCCACTAACCTAACTCGGTCCTCTATTAGGCTCATGTAGTCCAGTGCCCAGCCTTTAACCACGCCCCGTATGTGCTCGGCCTCCAACATGCTCATCACGAACTCGGCGTCTGGGAACGCGACCTCTCCACCAGATAAGACTCCGCCGAAGTGATCCCAGTGCCTGTGTGACACGATGACGGTCTCTATGTCCCGGGCGCTCACACCCGCGTCGGAGAGGCTCCTCATAAGCAGCCCGGCGGGCTCATCGGGGTGCTTCTCGTTCTCTGCTCTGTCCCCGCAGCCAGCGTCAACCAAAACGTAATGATCGCCGTCGTTCACGAGAAGGTAGTTAAACGGGATCACGGATGATGAGCTGAACCCACCGTAAGTTGACAGGCATCTGCGAAGCTCCTCTTCCGGTGCGTCGCCGAAGATGAACGTCTCCGCTGGGTCATCGGTCATGGCCCCCACGCTTCGAGAGCCGTCGTATAATATGTGGCACTCAAAGTCACCGACACTGAATACGTTACTACGATTTGATGCGGGTAGCACGTTCTCCCCTATAGGTAAACAGCATCGATATGTATGTAAATTCACCTTAGCGCAGCCGTGGAGGTTAGTTCTGAGTATCCTCCAGAATATCCTTGACACACCGTCGGTACGGCTCATGGAGCTTCCCGACTAGCTTGCGATCAGCTGTATACATCTGGGCCCCTTCTAGGCTGGCGAGAGAGACGTACGACGCATCATAGAGTGTTATATCGTTCTCGTACGCTGCATCCAGGGCATGTGCAGCGTACTGGCCTCTGAGTGCGCGTAGGTCGAACGCGTAGGCGTCTATGGCCTCCGAGATTCGTTTAACCTCCTGGGCCGTGAAGAGCCCCTTGTAACGTAAAGTATTCAGGGCCTCGAACACGATGAGCTCGGGGGCGATTATCTCGGCCTCCCCCTCGACGTACTTTCGCCTGATCCTGAGGGCCTCCTCGGAGCCCTCCTCATCCACGAACCACTTCACGAGTACGCTGGCATCGACGACGATCCTTTCAGTAGCGTTCGTCACGGAACCTCCTTATGATCTCCTCGGCCTTCTCCTCGCCCCTTGTGGGTCTTCTCAGCTCCTCGTTAATCAGCACGGCCTTGGCCAGGTTTCTCCTCTTCTCCTCTTCGATTCTCCTTTTTATGGCGCTCCTGATGACTTCGCTCCAGTTGACGTCGACGCTGTCCATCTTGGCCTTGGTCTCCTCATCTATGCGTACCGTAATTACTGTCATACATGTCATTACACTATGGGTGTTATTAAACATGCTGCGCGCGATGATGTATGAAAGAGGTTGTCAGTTGGCGGCGTTCAGGTCATACCATGAACACCATGTACTGTGGGATTGATGACCACAAACGAGCAGCTGCCTCGAATAATAGCCATTCGCTGTGCTTCAATGAAGTGTACTTGGTGTACAGAAGTTCACATACCTTATTTTTCTCCCTCAAGGACTTTCTTCGCATACCTGTTCCAGTCATCCGCCGAGATGACGTCGCTATGTCTCCTCCTCGTCTCCTCGGCCAAGTACTCAAAGTTCTCCCACGTGTGCGGGCTCTTCATCTCCACCCGCACCTCGTAGACCCACGGCTTCATCTTGTCCCATGAGAAGAGGATCAGCTCACGAAGCTCATCTACGACAAGGTCCATGTCGATGAGGTCTCTCCTCACGAGTATACCTACACCGTCGAAGAACCTACCCACTCGGGCCCATGAGGCCCAGGATTCTCTGTCGGCTGCTGAACCATACTTCCTGGTCCAATCCTCGAGGTTCTCGTACTCGATGTCGTAGGCGACTCTGGCGAAGTCTTGCATGAAATCCTTGTTGTTGTACTGGGCGAAGAGTTGCATGAATAGCTGTGTCTGGCGGGTCTCCAGGGTTGTTCTGGCGGTCTTCTGGTTGGTTCTTACGTTGTATATGTAGTAAAATGCGGCTACTAGTACTCCTGTGGCTGCCACCATGTAGTAGGCGGCCTGAATCTCAGCTAACTCAACCATCAATATTCACCTGTTTAAGAGTGAGTTTGAGGTGAGGATAAGATTGTGCCTTCTCTGACTCTTACCTGTTTACTAAAGGGTTAAATCATGATTTTTTTGACCCTTGATCATGGGGTCTAGTAAGCACAAGTTTCAGGACACGTTCGAGATAAGCTACGAGCAGTACTTCCACAACCAGTACAGCTACGTTGTCAAGCTCATCAGAGAGCTACAGGACAAGCTGGGCGAGGAGAAGACACACGAAATCGTTTACCCCCTCTTCGAGAGGATGTTCGTAGACTGGGCCAAGAAGTCAGTTGAGGACAGCCCGATAAACAGCCTCGGTGACTACATCGAGTACGACCAGCGTGCCTTCACAAAAACGCACACCATTGAAATTAAGGAAGCCACTTCGACCAAGTACCTCGCTCATGTCACTGAGTGCGTTTTCGCCAAGGTGTTCAGGGGCATGGGCGCGTCAAAAATAGGACACGATTTCATCTGCGCCACCGACTACGCCTGTACCTCTGCGTACAACCCCAAGCTCAAGTTGACCAGGACCAAGACCCTAATGCAGGGAGCACCCTACTGCGACTTCTGCTACACCTGGAAGGATGGCGAGTGACTCTGGTCGAAAAGAGCCTTGACACAGGCGAGGTATTGATCAACTACGTAGAAGGACCTAATATTACGCCCGGTGCTATTTCATCTGCCCAAATTTGATGATCACCGTCTCCAATCGCCCAGGGCCTTTCTGATGTCCAGAATCTTGCCGAGGTGGTAGGAGTTGTGCTCGATAATTAACATGACCTCCCTCAGGTAGGTGTTCTCGGTCTCAGGGACGATCGACAGCAGATCTACCTTCGTGTCCTCTGCCAGCCTGATCGCCCTGTTCAGATCCCTGAAGAACCCGTTGACCGTCCTGTTCCATTCCTCGTCTGACACCTCCTTGCCCGGCTGGGGCCAGAACTCATCCGGCCACTTGGGGGGCTTCCAATCCGGGTCGAGCGCGAAATCGAGGAGATCCTTCTGGGCCAACCTCATGTGCTCCAGCTCCTCGTAGATAGAATGCAGTGCGTCATTCGGCCTGACACCTCTGAGCTCAGGTTTGACCCCCTCTAGGGCCTTCCTATAGGGCACGAAGGCCTGCCCACCCCTCAACGATTTGACCAGATGCTCTCGCAATCCATCCTTTTCAGCACACATGTCCATCACCAGATCGATCCTAGTCAATAGATGTAGTAATGTGTATTTATTTCAACGCCATTTCAAATACCCGCCTCCGAAGAACTCGGCCTAATACCTGAGTGCGGTCCATGAGAGAAGGTGAGTTGAGGTAAGCGACGGCAGTCCGGTCTCAGCTGCAACAATTGTCGGCATCCGCGGTGAAACCTTCCCAAAAATGAGCGATTGTGACGGAGGAGTTGATCATTTTGCACGCCCGAGGCGTCTATGATTTAAGCCAGATCCGTCGTACTGATCGGTTGATACGCGCATGTTGAAGACCAACGTGAAAAACCTGGTGAAGATGAAGGTCCGGGGCGAGGTCATCCACCCGGAGCTCTGGGTCGAGAGCGGGTACGCCACCACCTGGGACGGGAGGCCCAAGCTCACCGTCGGAATCGGGGGCATAGTCCACAACGTGAGGGTGGGGGACCCCGTCTTCGGATGGGTAGCCGACCACCTCAACGCCGGGGTCGCCGTCTCCGACCCCGACCACGGCAGGCAGATGGCCCTAAACACCTTCTCCTGCATAGGGAACAGGGTGAAGGCCCTGACCGGCGAGGCCAAGGGCGCCCGGGGGGTCGTCGTAGGGAAGACCTACTTCTTCGCTGGCCGCTCCTGCAGGATCGTCGTCCACTTCGAGCCCGAAAACCTCCAGAAGCTCGCTATAGGCGACAGGGTCGAGGTGGAGGCCTGGGGCACCGGGCTCAGGGTGGAGGGCTTCGACGACGTCCGGGTGATCAACCTCTCGCCCGACCTGTTCAAGGCCATGGGCCTGGAGGAGAAGGGCGGCAGGCTCGCGTTCCCCGTCGTCAAGGTGGTGCCCGGGTACATGATGGGGACCGGCGTCGGCAGGGGCTCCGCCGAGTACGGCGCCTGGGACATCCAGTCCTGCAGCCCCGAGCTGAACACGGAGCTGGGCCTAGAGGGCCTCAGGTTCGGGGACCTCGTCGCCGTCACGGACGTGAGCTGCGACTACGGCAACACGGTCTACGAGGGCGGCCTCATAGTCGGCGTCGTCTCCCACGGGGCCAGCGAGCTCGGCGGGCACGGGCCCGGACTGGCCACCATTTTCACGACCAAGAACAAGGACCGGATAGAGGCCGTGGTGGACGCCAGGGCGAACGTCGCCCGCTACCTGGGCCTCAGGGGGGACCTGTGAGGGTGGCCGGCATGAGGACGAACAGGGACAGGCTCGTCAAGCTCTCGGTGATGGGGGAGATCCAGCACCCGACGGCTACCGGGGGCTACAGGACCACATTCGACGGCAAACCCCTCATGGTCCCGGGGG
>Ga0224501_10003265_pt1 | contig 12763 bp, 10 predicted proteins | sample SF_Oct11_sed_USG_4_FD_169105 | JGI IMG/M metagenome (GOLD analysis project Ga0224501, IMG submission 169105) | Sediment microbial communities from San Francisco Bay, California, United States - SF_Oct11_sed_USGS_8_1 | ecosystem: Environmental > Aquatic > Marine > Sediment | place: USA... | reverse complement strand
TCAGCTCGTTTCTTGATCGCCCTTGTTCTTTTACAAGTTGTATTATTTTGCCGGGTTTGTTCTTATCGCATTCTCGAAGATGTCTAATCCTTTATTGAGTAAGTTTTCACTTATATTTAGTGGCGGTAGGAATCTTATAACATTCTTGTAGGGTCCAGCACCTATTATTATGAGTCCGTTTTTATGGCATCCCGTGAGAATGTGATTTCTCTCTTCTTTGGCAGGTTCTTTGCTTTTTCTGTCTTTTACAAGTTCTACTCCAGCCATTAGGCCTACGCCCCTGACGTTTCCGATTATCTCGTATTTCTCATACATTTCTCTAAGCCGACTCGTTAGGAGCTTTCCGAGCTTTTCGGCGTTTCCCAGCAACTGCTGGGCTACCTCCACGGCCTTTAAGCCTGCAACACAACATAGCGGGTTCCCACCGAAGGTTCCTCCAAGCCCTCCTACGTGAACAGAGTCCATTACGTTTACTCTACCTATGACCGCGGCTAAGGGAAGCCCTCCGCCGAGCGATTTGGCCAAGGCAATGATGTCTGGAACCACGTTGAAATGTTCTACTGCAAACATTCTTCCTGTTCTGCCCATTCCGCTCTGAACTTCATCATCTATTAGCAGTATGCCGTTTTCGTCGCATATTTTTCTGAGCCCCTGCACGAACTCTTTCGGAGGAGCTATGAAGCCTCCCTCCCCTTCTATGGGCTCGAAGATGATGGCTGCAACCTCGTCGGGTGAGAGGTGAATCTCAAGTGTGTCCCTTATGTATTCCACGCACCTCATGTTGCACGCTGGGTATTCGAGTCCGAAGGAGCAGCGGTAGCAGTAGGCGTATGGGGTCCTGTGGACTGCTGGGTCTAACGGTCCGAAACCATACTTGTATGGTTGTACGCTACCCGTTAAGCTCATGGCAAGTCGGGTTCTTCCGTGGAAGGCGTATTCAAAGGTCACTATGGTAGGCCTACCAGAGTATCTTCTTGAAATCTTAACGGCGTTCTCAACGGCTTCGGCACCACTGTTAACGAGCAGAGCCTTCTTTTCGAGGTTTCCCGGAGCTATTGTCGATAGCTTCTCAGCCAACCTAACATAGGATTCGTAGGGTGTAACATGGAAGCATAGGTGGAGATACTTGTCCAGTTGCTCCCTTACCGCCTTCACAACCTCGGGGTTTCCATGCCCAACATTAAGACAAGAGATGCCTGTGGCAAAGTCTATGTATTCGTTTCCATCAACATCCTTGATAAGAGAACCTTTGCTTTCAGCCACAAATATGGGCGTAACGTTGTACACTGCCTTAGGAACGTGTTTCTTCCGTAGCTCCATTAACTCCAGAGACTTCGGCCCAGGAGGCGTGACAACTATTTTTGGAGCGTCCTTTTCATTCAACCTTACCACCATCTAGATTTTCCCTCTTATTTCCTCTTATTATATAAAAGAGTTTCTAGGTTGAATCGTCCCAGAATTTGAGGCAGTTTCCCGTGATGTCCTTGCGTTATTAACCTTGCCCTTTCTACTATTGATCTTACTTTCGGCGTTTCTCGTCTACTGCTTCCTAATGTATTGAGCTATTTTTCTTGGCTAAAGAGGTGAGACCTGCCTGAAAAGCTATGATAGGTAGCAAGAGTTGTCAGGTTAAGCGCCTTTCCACCGTGACTTTTTCGTATATCTGAATGTCTTTTTGACGAATCCTAGCCAGGAAAGGTTCCGGTTCTAACACTTCTGGAGGATACACTCCTCTCTTCTCTATTGCTCCATCCGCAAGCATGGCTGCTCCCACAGCGGCTGGGATGCCTGTCAAATATGCTGTAGCGGTTACTCCAAGTCTTCTGTAGGCTTCTTGGTGACTCATAAACGTATAAACAACATGGTGTATCTTGGCATCTTCCTTTTCTCCTCTCACGTCAGCCAATATGCAAGCGTATCCTTCAACCTTACCGCCTATTTCTGCTGGTGTAGGGATAAGCGAGATGAAAACGTCGAGAGGCGAAACCTTAACTCCCTTCACGTTTATCGGCTGTTGACTCATTAAACCAAGGTCATTCAACGTTTTCAAGAGTTCAACGATTTCCGGCGAAAAAGCGAGCTTGAAGTCTGCGTATTTCACACCCTTCTTGATGAACCTTGGAAGAGTTTCCGTTTCTTCGTGATCTGTGCAATAAACAGTTAGTGGACCCACAGGGTCAGGAAAGTTGTAAACCTCTTCACCACTGAATGGAGGCAAGTGCTTGAAGATGGCGTCTTCAAATATGAGAGGTTCCAAAAAGATTTCGCCTCCGAGGAAAACCTCTGGCGAAAAGGTTGCCATAAACGTGTACTTCTCGCTTTCACATGTTTCTCCATCTCTTATGCGGATTTCGTCGACCCGATCCATTCTGTCAGCGGCATACCTTGCAAATATGTTTGATAGCCCCGGATCTTCACCGAGATTCAGCAAACCTGTTAGACCAGCGTCTCTGTAGGCATTGTCAAACTCGAGCTTGTGGTCCACTTTTTCAAATACTGCGTTGTCTATGTAGTGCACTCCATTCTTGAGAGCTGCTTCCATTATTGTCAAGTTGTACTCGGGTAAAGACGAGTTGATTACTATGTCAACTTCTTTTAGAGCCTTCATTAGTTCTTCAGAGCTACTAGCGTCCACTTTTTTTGGTGTCACCTTATCATTTTTCAGTTTTTGAGCCAATTGCTTAGATTTACCTATGTTTCTTCCAGCGCAGACAACTTCAGAGATGTGGGGCGTCTGGGCTAGGTCTCCGCAAATTGCTGTGCCGACTGCTCCATATCCTCCCAAAACCAGTACTTTCATAGGTAATCACGAGGTAGGCTCTATTGAGCATTAACATTTAAAACTTTTTTGGATGGGCTATTTACTGAACCTAATTGTCTTAGTATTAACCCTATATTATGCTCACTAGCTGATGAAAGCGAATTTAGCGGTTGTGTTTTAGAGTTGCTATACTTGTTTTAAACAGTCAACTAAAGTCTCTATTACCTTGTCTATTTGCTCGTTGGATATGACTAGCGGAGGTTGGAGCCTCAGGACGTCACGTTTGACTCCGCCGCTGCCTATTAAAACTCCTTTTTGTAGGCATAAATCTCTTATCTTCGTTGTTTCTTCAGCAGCTGGTGTTTTATTTTTCTGATCTTTCACAAGCTCGATTCCGATCATTAGACCTTTTCCTCTGATATCTCCGATGATGTTGTAGTCTTCTTTGAGTTCATTCAGTCTTTTCATTATGTATGCGCCTTTCTTTGCGGCTTGTTCAGAAAGCTTTTCTTTTAATATATAGTCGATGTTTGCAAGCGCTGCTGCGGCGGAGACAGGACTTCCACCGAAAGTTGAGAGATGATCCCCAGGCTCAAACGAATCACCAATGTCTGCTCGCGTTGTGCATGCACTTATTGGAAAACCATCTGCGATTCCTTTCGCCATAGTCATGATGTCTGGGTCTACACCGTAGTGTTCAATTGCGAAAAACTTTCCTGTTCTGCCAAACCCGCTTTGAACTTCGTCCGCTATAAATAGAATGCTATGTTCATCCAGTATTTCTTTTACAACCTTGAAGTATTCTGGTGGAGGTGGTATGATACCTCCCTCGCCCATAAGGGGTTCAGCTATAAACGCCGCTACTCCGTTGCTACTACAATAGTTTATAACATCACGAATCGATCTTGCGCAAAGCAAACCGCAGTCAGGATATTCCTTTTCGAATGGGCAACGATAGCAGTATGGTGGGTACGCGAAGGATATTCCTGAAAGGTATGGGCCCATATCGTATTTTCTTCGTCCAGCCTGGCCTGTTATGCTTAGAGTGCCCATTGTTCTTCCATGAAACGAGCACATTAAGGATATTACCTCTGGTTTCTTGGTGTATTTTCGTGCAAGCTTTATGGCGCACTCGATGGCTTCAGCTCCACTGTTGCCGAAGAACGTTTTTTGTAGGGGTGATGGGGTGATTTCCGCTAACTTCTCAGCCAGCTCTATGGCTTTAGGTACATAATACACGTAGGTGCATGCGTGTACAAGCTTTTTCGCCTGTTCAATAGCGGCGTTTACAATATCTGGTTGACAGTGACCTGCGTTTATCACAGCGATTCCGGCAAAGCAATCTATGTACTCTTTTCCTGTAACGTCTTTAACAGTGGCTCCTTTTGCTTCAGCGATTACTACGGGTTGCATTTTGGTTAGCATGCTTGTTATCAGATATTTGCTGGTTTTCTCTACAATTTCTTTATGCGTTTCCATATTCAGTTACCTTCTAATTGGAGGTCATTATTTATTCACTGTACGTTTTTAAGATTTTGGTGCTCGTTTTCCATCAGAAACTTTACGGTGGTGATGCTAGAGATAGCTTTGGACAGGACTGTGAGAGCCCGATGTCCTCTTTTTATGTGGAGAGAGGATACGAAATTCTTGGCAACCGCTGCTTTGTCGATAAGCTGTTTTGTTTCTAGTTTGCAGTTTCATAGCAATTCTAGGGTTGGCCCTGTTAAATCTATTTTCGTGCCGAAGCCCTGCATAACGGCTTTTCTGTAAACTATCTCGGCTACAGCTATGTCTTGAATGGCTACGCCTGTTGAGGCAAAAACGGTGATTTCGCTGGGAGAGGTTCTGCCAGGTTTCCTGCCTAAAACTATCTCACCTATCTCTCCGTAGATATCCTCCTTAGAGATTAGGCCTTGGGCCAAAGGTACATTTATCTCCCCGCTATGGCTGCAATGCTCCAAGTCGTCCACAACTATTTTCGCCTTTTTCAAGATTTCAGGGCTTAGCTCCTGCTTTCCGGGAGCATCAGCCCCCATAGCGTTTATATGAGTCCCAGGCTTCACCCAATCCGCCATTACGATGGGTTGCCTAGATGGCGTTACGGTTGCCACTACGTCAGAGCTCTCCACAGTCTCCCTCAAATCCTTAGCCATAGCAAACTTCATTTCCGAATGCTGCTTTGTCATTTTTTGAATAAATTTCTCCGCTGTCTCGCGGGTTCTGCTCCAGACCTTAACCTCCCTGAGCTTCGCAACTTGGGCTAGAGCTTCAAGGTGGGCTATGGCTTGAAGTCCAGCACCAACTAAACCTAAGGTTTCTGCGTTTTTTCTTGCAAGATGCTTAGTTGCAACGGCGCTGGCTGCCGCGGTTTTCACGACTGTTATCCAAGTTGCGTCTAGAATGGCTAGAAGTTCCCCTGTTTCGGGGTTTGCAAGTACTATTATTCCCGCAACTGTTGGGAGGCCGTATTTCCTTCTATTCTCGGGATGCGTATTGACTATTTTGACTCCTGCGATGTCGAGTTTTTCCAGGTAGGCTGGCATGAATCTGTGGTCTCCGTTATATTTTTCATAGAAAAGGAAAGTTTTCAGCGGTGTTTGCACCTTGCCAAGGTTTTTCTCTTTAAAGGCTTCCTCTACGGCTTTTATGGCGTTCCCCATGGTTAGGAGGGCTCTGACTTCTCCGTCTCCGAGTATTAAGATTCCCAAGCCTTACCGAACCTTACTTGATCTTTTAGTTGAACCGTTAAAAGAGCTGCTTTCACTGCACGCTTATATCCTTATTCTCTTCGGCGTTATTCCTTTTTCAAAGGGGCATTCGCTGCAATTTGGACGACGTGGACATCTGATGACAATACGGCCGTCGTCATACTCAACCAGATATCCATCGACATGGTATATGTTGCAGTGGACGCGTTTGGTCTTTGCCATAGCTATTCCTGCTCTACTTGGCAACCTTATCAAGTAGCGACCTTAATTTGGCTACACGTTGGTTTCTTTTTTTGCCCACTCTTTCAAAGATCCATGAAACGTCGGGTACTAGGGATCCTGACTGTTTAGCTGCATCTAGAAGAAACTTTTGAATTTTCTCCTCTGTGTCTACGAGTTTTCCTAAGGCATCTGGATAGCTTATTCCCTCAGGTAGTTCAGTATTGATCGAGTAGTTGTCTGTATCTAGGTTGTCGAAGCAAAAGCAAGCTTCAAATTTGTCGGAGATTACTCCATGGTATGCAAATTCTATTGACTTTTTGTTCCGTCTGTTTTCTTTGGCAAGAGATAGAAATGTTTCCCCGTCTTCCGCATGCTTCTGAGCCAAGTTTTCATAAAGTTTCGCTGAATTTTCCTCCACCTTCCCGATGTAACTAACTGCTGCGGAGGCCGTGACTATTTCCACTCAGAACCACCTTTGAATAACTACCTTCCTATCGGTGAAGAAGTCTATGCACTCTTTCTGCCCGTGTAACACTCCATAAAACGACTGTTTCATGCCTGCGAATGGGAAGAACGCCATCGGAGCAACTATTCCGATGTTAACTCCAACATTGCCCGTTTTAACATCGTGCACGAACTTTCTTGTCCACTTGCCGTTCTGGGTAAAGATGCTCGATGCATTACCATATGGGTTGTTATGGATCATCTCGATTGCTTCATCGAGGGTTTTAGCTCTCATGATGTTTGCTATAGGTCCAAAAAGTTCCTCTCTAGCGATGTACATATCTTGTGTGACTTCGGTGAAGACTGACGGATTAAGGAAGGCGTCATGAGGCCAGTCCCCTATGAGCTTTATGTTTCTACCGTCAAGCATGAGCTTTGCTCCTTCATCTACACCCTTTTGTACGAGTCCCACAAGCCTTTGCTTTTTCTCCGTATCACGCAGAGGCCCCATTTGCACTCTCTCGTCAAGCGCGTAACCGACTCTTATCTCTGAAGCTGCTTTCACAAACGCGTTTACGATTTTCTCATAAAACGCGTTATACTCACGTTCCTTAAGTCCTTCACCGACAACAAGGAGATTGGCACCTGATAGGCATCTCTGACCCGTATTACCATAGAATGACGTCATGCAAGATCGAATGGTTCTATCTAGATTCGCATCCGGCATTATCAGTAGAAAGTTTTTTGCACCACATTGAGCAATAACCCTTTTACCAGTTTCACCGCACTTTCTGTAAATGACATCCCTTCCCACGCGGGTTGATCCAACGAAGCATATTCCATTAATATCAGGATGCTCCAGCATGCCTGTCACAACGTCTCTTCCGCCGTTAACTACGTTCCACACGCCTGGTGGAATGCCAGCCTCTTCCGCTAACTCTGCAATTTTTATTTGGCTGATCGGGTCTTCACTTGAAGGTTTTACTACAACGCAGTTTCCGCAAGCCACAGCAAATGGTATAAACCATAGTGGAACCATGAAGGGGAAGTTATATGGACCTATTATGCCGAATACTCCTATGGGCTGTCGATATGCGAATTCGTCTATGCCCACCGCGATATCCTCTAGGAGAGATCCCTGCATTAATGAAGGTATACCTGTGGCAACTTCCACCATTTCAATTCCGCGTCTCGTTTCACCTCGAGACTCGTCAATCGTTTTCCCGTGCTCCATTGTTTGAACTCTACTAAGCTCTTCAAAGTTTTCCTCCATAAGCTCTTTCAATCTGAAAAGGTATCTAACCCTAGCGACAGGCGTTGTGTTTCTCCACATGGGAAAAGTTTCTTTGGCTATTTCTACTGCCTCATCTATCTCTTCACGGGTTGAAACCGGAACCTTAGCCAACACTTTCTGTGTAGCTGGGTTTACAACATCTAGGATTTTTTTTGATTTAGATTCGACCCATTCTCCGCCAATGTAGTTTTTGATGGTTAAGACCTGTTTTATTGGTTCTTCCAGAATTGCCATCCTCATATCACCCAAATTGTTTAGTTCCTAGTGTATCTTTACGTCATTCTAAAAAGTTTTTCCGTTTTTAACATGTGCATACTCTGTTCTCTTACCCTTTTTCGCGTTAACCATACTAAGGTTGGGAACCCATAAGGCTTTCTGCATCTACTGAAAAATTTAATAACTCCAATGTTTCAACTTAAGAGATACGTTAGGTCAATGATATCTGGAAAGGTTTGTCATGAAATGCGACCTTTTCCTAATATAACGAATTAGCCAAGTTGAAGAGGAGTCTACAGTGCCGCAAAAGTATGTTGTTTGCAACCCAGACAAATGTTTAGGATGCGGAATCTGCGAGTTTGTTTGCTCAGCCCTCAAAGACAAAAGCCTTGACCCCTCATTCTCTCGCATCCGACAGGTAAACTTCGAGCCTACAGGTAGCATGGCGATCGCCTGTCTTCTCTGCGAAAAACCCCCATGTGTAACGGTGTGTTCGATGGACGCCCTTTCTAGAGACGAGAAAGGTGTGATACGCATAGACGAATACAAGTGCAATGGGTGCGGCTGGTGCATCCGTGCCTGTAAGTTCGGCGCCATCACGTTGCATCCAACTAAAAGGGTAGTGATGACCTGCGATCTGTGTGATGGAGACCCTGAATGCGTCAAACTTTGTCCCTTCGAGGGTGCTCTAACTTTCGCGACAATCGAAGAGGTTACGCATGGATTGAGGAAGGGAGCCGTCGATAAGATTCTGCGTGAACTAAACAAAGCACGTTCTGAAAGTTCATGATTGAGTTCTAAGATTAAGGTGCGAAAAGATGTTTGGATACATGGGAAAAATTCTTCGTGTAAACCTGACGAAAGGAGAAATCACCGAAGAACCACTAGAAGAGAGCGTTGCCAGAAAATTCATAGGAGGAAGGGGGCTGGGTGCATACATCCTATTCAATGAACTTAAACCTGGCATCGATCCCCTTGGAACCAAAAATAAGCTTGTTGTCGCCACTGGTGTGATAACAGGAATACCCTTCCCTGGGAACAGCGGTTTAAACGTGATGGCGAAGTCTCCGCTTACAGGTATTTGGGGCGAGTCAACCGCAAAAGGCTTTTTTGGACCAGAACTGAAGTCCTCAGGTTATGATGCGATTGTAATAGAGGGGAAAGCGAAGACTCCTGTTTACTTGTGGGTTCATGACGGTGAAGCTGAGATCAGGGATGCAAGTCGGTTGTGGGGAAGACCAACTAGAGAGGTTCAAAGAATCATAAAGGCTGAACTAAAAGACGATAGGGTTCAGGTTGGTTGCATTGGTATAGCTGGCGAGAACCTTGTGAAATTCGCGAATATAATGTTTGGCTTTAACCATTTCGCTGGCAGAACCGGGATGGGCGCCGTCATGGGTTCAAAGAAACTGAAAGCCATAGCTGTACGCGGCACAGGGAGAGTGAGATATGCCCGCGAGGAAAAGTTAGTTGACCTGTTAATGGAGAAATTAAACAGCAAAGAAGCTCTTAGTGGGCCCTACTTCCCCGATGGACTTTTCAAATATGGTTCCCTCGCAGATCTAGGCTATTGGCAGGAGACAGGGCGCCTAACTACGATGAACTTCAGGAAATGCCTCTTTCCTGGATACGAAAATATAACAGCGGAGACCTTGGCTACAAGTCCATATTTGATCAGAAACAACACTTGTCCACACTGCACCGTAGGATGCAATAGGATTACTAAGGCAAACGATCCCTACGAACTGGACCCAGAATATGCTACACCGGAATACGAAAGTACAGCCGCCCTCAGCTCATTGTGTATGAACGACAATTTGGTAGCCACCTTAAAGGCGATCGAGCTGTGTAACAGGTATGGCATGGACACGATGTCCACGGGAGTGACTATTGCCTTTGCGATGGAATGCTACGAGAAAGGAAAGATCACGAAAAAAGACACCGATGGACTGGACCTCACGTGGGGGAATCATGAAGCAATAATTCAGCTCATAGAAAAAATAGCGAGGAGACAGGGAATAGGCAGTCTCTTGGCTGAGGGTTCGCGAAGGGCAGCCGAAAAGCTGGGTGGCGGAGCAGAAGAATTTGCAATGCACGTAAAGGGAATGGAGTTCCCCCTGCATGACGTGAGAGGAATGAAAGGCCACGGGCTTGGCATCGCAACATCAAACAGAGGAGCCTGCCACCTTCAAGTGGAAACCGACGACATGTTTGAAGGACAGCTTGATCCAGATGTAGGAATAGACGAAACGACGTTTCCAAAAGAACATAGAGACCGCCTCTATGCTGGTCCTGAAAAAGTCAAGATAGTTAAGATCATAGGAGATTTGTTCGCCGTGTTTGACTCCCTCGTCATCTGCAAATGGACCGTGTATCCGTGTGGAGGCTACAAGACGAGAACGATAGTCGACGTCGTTGCCACTGCGACAGGGTGGGACTTCACTATGGATGAGCTGATGAAGACTGGAGAGAGGATTTTCAACCTTTGCAGAGCCTTCAACGTTCGAGAGGGAATAACCAGAAAGGATGATAAGTTGCCAAAGAGGTTCACAGAGCCCCTGCCTGAGGGTCCCTACAAGGGTGAAGCGTTTCCTGAAGATGTGTTTGAGAGGATGTTGAATCACTTTTACAGACTTCGGGGATGGAACAAGAAAACAGGCATCCCGACAAGGAAGAAACTTGAGGAACTGGAACTGAGACACGTGGCAGATAACTTAGAAAACCTTGGAATAATACCGCCAACTCCAAAACGTAAAAAATGACGCCTTCTAACATCAACTAGAGTTTGAACAAGTTTTTATAGTATTAGGTGCAACATGTTTCTCTAAATAACTGACAGAAAGGCGTTAGGTGAACCGAAATGAAGTTGGAGATTTTTCCTGAAAAATGCACTGGATGTTGGCTGTGCGCGGCTGTCTGTTCAGCAAGGCTTGCAGGAGAGTTCAATCCTTCAAAGTCTGCTGTGTATGTGGAGTCTCTGCTACCCGATAAGTTGGTTATACGTCCCTACGTGTGCATTCAATGCGATGAACATCCCTGCGTGGAGTCCTGTCCTGTTGAAGCCATAGTTGAGGACAAAGAACTCGGGATTTACGTGGTTGACAAAGAACTTTGCACGGGGTGCGGGGCATGCGTTGAAGTCTGTCCATATAATGGCCTTAGACTTGATCCGGTTGGGAATTACGCGATAAAATGTGATGTGTGCAGGGGAAAACCCCGGTGCGTTGAAATGTGTCCAGAAGAAGTGTTAAAATAGTTGAGTAGAGGTGAAAAAAGTGCCTGGAGGATATGTTGGTAAGATACTGCGCGTAGATCTGAGCGGTGAAAAAACTTCCTCAGAGGACCTGAACTTACAATGGGCAAGATTGTTCATCGGCGGCAAAGGCTTAGGCGCAAAATACTTGTACGAAGAAGCGAAACCAGGAGCAGACCCTCTTTCTCCTGATAACGTTTTGATCTTAATGACTGGCCCCTTATTAGGCACCACAGCACCGTGCGTTCCCAAGTACGCCATTTACACGAAGTCGCCCCTAACAGGCGCCTTCCTAGACAGCTACATTGGCGGCTATCTTGGTGCAGAATTGAAGTTCGCTGGTTTCGACGCTGTCATAATAAAAGGAAAGGCTGAGAAACCCGTGTACCTCTGGATCAGCGACGGCAAAGCTGAAATCAGAGACGCGAAAGACCTTTGGGGCCTAGATATTCACGAGGCTGAAAAACGGATCAAAGAAAAGCTTGAGGACAAAGAAGTTAAAGTTGCTGCTATCGGCCCTGCCGGCGAGAATCTTGTAAAGACAGCTTGCATCACTATCGATACATACAGACAAGCTGGCAGAGGGGGAGGAGGGGCTGTCATGGGTTCCAAGAACCTAAAGGCAATCGCTGTTCGAGGACACCAAGGAGTAAGTGTTCCTGACATCGAAGAATTCATCAAGCTTTCCAAAGAAATCACAAAAAATGACGTATTAACCGAAGACAACCTATGGGCTAAGACCGACGGCACGCCAAGCTTCCTTCAGATGGTTCAGGAAGGAGGCATCCTGCCGACTAGAAACTTTCAGATGGGCGTGTTTGAATATGCAAATAAAATAGACGGGGATGCTGTGAAGAAAATACTTGTCCGAAGAAGAGCGTGTTATGGCTGTCCCCTTGGCTGTAGCAGTCTAACTCAGGTTAAGGAGGGACCATTCGCTGGAACAGTGATTGAAGGTCCAGACTATGAGACTCTAGCCTTGGGAGGTTCAAACTGTTACATAAATGACATAGGAGCCATAGCGAAATACAACCTGCTATGCGACAAACTTGGTTTGGACGTAATATCCACCGGCGACGCAATAGCCTTTGCCATGGAATGCTACGAAAAGGGGCTCATCACCAAGGAGGATACGAACGGACTAGAACTAACCTTCGGCAATGTGGAAGCTTACATCGAAATGCCAAATTTGATTGCCTATAGAAAAGCTATCGGAGACGTTTTGGCTGAAGGAGTGAGAAAGGCAGCGGAGAAGATCGGAAAGGGGTCCGACCGCTTCGCGGTTCAGGTTAAGGGATTGGAATACCCTGGATATGAACCAAGAGGATCGATAGGTATGGCGTTGGCGTACGCCACTTCAGATAGAGGGGCATGTCACATGAGGGCTTGGCCTGTGAACGATGAGGTGTTCGGAGATATGGATCCTTTCACGACCGAGGGAAAGGCGCAATTGGTGATAGACGGTCAAGACCTGTATTGTGCGAAGTGGACTCTCGTCGTGTGTGACTTCTACGCCATAGGATATGAAAACATAGCTAGGCTCGCCTCTGCGGCAACAGGTTGGAAGCTGACCGTAGACGACATGAAAGTTATTGGAGAAAGGATTTCGAATCTGGTCAGAATGTTCAACGTGAGAGAAGGGTTCACGAGAAAGAATGACACCCTACCTTACAGAATAGCAAATGACCCGTTGCAAGGAGGTAAAGCTGACGGGCACGTGGTGAAGCCCGCGGACTTTAACAAGATGCTTGACGAATACTACAGACTGAGAGGATGGGACAAAGAAGGTCGTCCAACAAAGGAGAAACTGAAAGAACTCAACCTCATATAGCACGTTGACGGAAACCGAGTCTTACAGCAGAGAA
>Ga0224501_10003264_pt1 | contig 12764 bp, 8 predicted proteins | sample SF_Oct11_sed_USG_4_FD_169105 | JGI IMG/M metagenome (GOLD analysis project Ga0224501, IMG submission 169105) | Sediment microbial communities from San Francisco Bay, California, United States - SF_Oct11_sed_USGS_8_1 | ecosystem: Environmental > Aquatic > Marine > Sediment | place: USA... | reverse complement strand
AAGGAGGCACCACCTGTGGTTTCTGAAATTCTTGTCCATCAGTGTGTATGCTGGTGTTAGTCATGAGAATGAAAACATACAGTATATGCTGATGCAACTAAAGCAACCATATATATATATATATATATATGGATCATAATACTGATATAAAACCGTTTTCCAGACATCAATGAATGCGCCAGCAATCCATGCCGTAATCAAGGCATCTGCACAGATCTCCCGAATGGCTATGAATGCACATGCTCTGATGATTACTATGGAAGACATTGCGATACAGGTAAATAGATTAGCCAAACATTCGCGGCTGTGTTACTAGTATTTCGTCAGGGTCACTGAACACTCAATACTCGATTCCGATGTTTAACTTTTCACGGGGTTGTTGTTTTCTGCACTTGAGACGTTAGTTAGTGTCCGATCTTAGTTTCGATCCGTGTGCATCGGTATTCCACTGATAATATGACCTAGCTGCTGATGAGCCCTAACCCAGCTTCCAGCACTTATGCCAGCTAGTTATAATTAGGAGCATCATACGCATGCTCAAAGAACCTGGCAGTTATGCATATTCATTTCCACCCTTACAGAAGTAGACAACTGTCTCAGCTCTCCTTGTGTAAACGGCGGTTCTTGTTTCTCGGTTAGCGGGGGATACGAGTGTGATTGCCCGCTCGGATTTACTGGCCTGGCATGTGATAGTGGTGAGTATTTACCTGACAATTTTTAAGTCTCGAGCTTTGACAATTTTCTTTTTGTGCACTGCAAGCTTGGAGTGTCCTATGGAGGAAAAGGACCTATTTGGCAGCTTTATCAATTCCTCATATAAATTGAGCCCTGAAGCACCGCATGAAATGATGGCACCAATTTGCAATAAAACAATGCAATTTAATAGAGATACTCACCCTTCTGCAATGATACGATGCCTGCGTCTTCTAGACCTCTTCACTCTAGTAGAATTGAGACTTTGTCTGTATTTTTATACAGCACCCTTAAGGTGATAGAAGTACCTTCCTGTTAGTAACATCCTTTGCTACTAGGCTCTATAACTAGCACGCTCACGGTTGCTGCTTGCGCGGCATGTGGTGTGGTCATCTTGCTTTGCGCCATTTGTTACGATAGTGAAACTCGAATAATTTGACCTGCAGGGGACCACCAAACAAAGTTGGAGTTATGAAAAGTTTGAGTTATGAGTTATGCTCTCCCTTTGCTTTAGCCATGTTGCCACCGTAGAGAGTCCATTTCGCTCTAGTGTATTCCATTTCCTGGCGAAACTTTCTAAAATTTGGGAGATTTTTTCTCCTGAGAAAAGAAAACAATGAAATCAAGCTTGTTACACATCCAGCCACAGAAAAGGTAATTTGATGGCACTAACCCAGCTTGTCAGTTCGAGTTATGACTAAAAGTTCAAGATAAGCCCAGCAAATTATCATTACCGAGGCAGATACCATGAAACTTGGTTTGAGTTACACAGGTTTTCGAGTTATCCGAGGTCGAGTTAACCGAGTTTCACTGTAGTTGTTAGTAGCAAAATGACAAAATGAACTGTTTGCCCATTAAGATATGTTCTGCTAACTGGATTACCAACTGAACCACCCCATAAAGGTTGTTGCTACTGACAAACTGATAGGCTATGCCCACTGAGTAAGTACGTTTGATTAGCTTTCTTACACAATCACCGTTGTCGTGCTTGCCTTCGGGCCAGCTGATTAAGCTGAGCTATTAATAGTTTTAATCAATTGAGGCATGGGTCACAACTACTCAAAGTCTGACTGTCTATTTCTCTTAGTGAGCAGTGTAGTATTCTATGTATTTTCATCCCCGATTGGTCAGTGATTTGTTTGGGTACTCCGATGGTACATGCCAATTCAACTAATGTGTTTTAGAAATTGACGAATGCACGTCGGATCCATGCCTGCATGGAGGTGTATGTACGGATCTATTGGCTGGTTATCTGTGTAATTGCACCCAGGGATATGAAGGAGAAAATTGCGAACTCGGTGAGTTACACTTCTCATTGCCCGAAAGCCACAGGGCAACACAATTACACAATTTTGTGGGCTGTGTTACCCTGCTATCAAGACCCGACTGCTCAATATAAATAGCTGACCACGCAAAGATTTCACTTCAAAACTGTGGTAGCCCAATTATGGTCAAAACTCATTACGAATGCTCAAATGAACTATTAGACAAGCGGTGGTCATCCGCTGTACCTACTTTAGGAGGCCAACCTTTAGTTATTCCGCTAGTCCTGGTGAGAAAAGTGTTTTGATTTACTCATGGCTGGAACATTAATTACAAACCGGGCAACAATTTACCACATGCTTGCAGATTCTAACGAATGTTTCTCGTATCCTTGTGGGAATAAGGGTACATGCTATAACCTGATTGGCCATTTCGAATGCGCGTGCTCCCCTGGTTATGAAGGGTTGACATGTCAGACAGGTATGTAGTGATACAGATAATGATCGCAATAATGCAATGAAATGAAAATTATCTTCCGCATCTGACTCTGGGCAGGTATCATCGGGTTCCATATTGAGGCTATGTCTTCATGGTGTTAGACGAAAGATAACATGTGCAAATGAGCCCCAAATACAGATTTTGTATTCCTGAAATGTATAGCTCCCTCCTATAAATTACACGTTTCCTCTTATAAGATGACAACGCTCTGGGAGTTAAGGTGATGAATCTCAGATTATTATGGGATTAGAACAAAGTGGTGCAAGAGAGGCTAAGTATGTTCTTCCAGCCTGTGTAGATGTCGAAAACCATCCCCTAAAACAAATGAAGCAGGCGGTCTCTTCTAGAAGACTCACAGTATCAAGGGTGTTAGTATAGCCTGATGGCTCTCAGCGGCTACTGATTCACTGTGGTACTTGTTTCACTTTCATAGACGTGGATTTCTGTCTGTCCAATCCTTGTCAAAACTCCGGCACCTGTACGGATTTGGAAGCTGCGTATGAGTGCAACTGTGCTGAAGGTTACGAGGGCAGTAGCTGTGAAAGAGGTACGCCTCCACTGTCACTAGTCTCATGGTTACGCAGGAAAACTAACATTATATTCTCACTCTAGGGGTTCTAATAGTGTATTTGAAGTCATTCTGATCCGCGCTTCTCTGGTACAAACACTCAGAATGGCTGATTGTGTACTCACATCCTTTGTTCATCGTTTGAATTTCATCGCAACGTTATCCAAGTGCCCAATTCCAGCTATCTTGAAGCTCTTTTGAGTGACAGACCTTGAATTCATTGGAGTCACCTTCTAGAGCAATATGTGACATGATCTTATTAGAGTCTTGATCACCTGTAACACCTAAATTATATTTGTGACATTTTAGAGGTGGATGAATGTTCGTCCACTCCTTGCCTGAATGGAGCTTCTTGTGTTGATCGATTGGCAGCCTATGACTGCACATGTGCTAGTGGCTACAAAGGAGAAAATTGTAACATCGGTAAGCAATTGGATTAATTTTAGCTCAGTGCCTTTCTCATTGAAAATACATGTTCTCATCATAATATTTTTCCTTCTGAATCGGAATGGTGTGCAGATGTTATTACAGGCGCAATGAACATAACTTCAAATTCCAATTATGTTGGGCCTCAATGATTTTTGTGCAAGCTTTCCTTTGTAGTCAATTCGGTTATTGCATATATAATCCTAGTTTCTCATCAAGGTAACTCTCTCTTCTAGATATTAATGAATGTGCCTCGGAGCCATGCCATAACAACGGTACCTGCTTGGATGAAGTGAATGAATATTATTGTATGTGCCCCCCGAATTACTATGGCTGGAACTGCCAGTCGGGTAAGACAGTTGATCTTAGTTAAATTGGTTTAAAGAGACTGTTTTGAAAGCTCCATTTACTTTTTGTCAGCTGCCCTTTAATGCTGCTGGTAAATGGGCACAGTTTCATCAACAACATCTGCTAGAATCCAAGTTCCCACAGTTTAGGTGACTTTCTTTACCACTTCCTTTAGAACAATCCTGCTGTTGACTCGGGCTTTGTCTAAGCTAAACACTCCAGTCTTAGTTATTCTTTCTCTAATGTATTGCGGAATTGTATGGATTGGCAATGATGCGTGTATAATTATTGTGCTTGGTGTTCTATCAGCATTATTTTATTGGAAATATTCTGTTGCAGAAATTGATCACTGTTTCAGTACCCCTTGTAAGAACGAGGGATCCTGCTTCTCTGTTATGGGGGGATATGAATGCAAATGCACTCTCGGATTTACTGGCCCCATATGTGAAAGTGGTAAGGTTATATTTTGTCGCCTAGTGAAAATCAATCCATGTCAGATCTTTACACAGCTCATGATCAGGTGACACAGAATCCCTAGGCATAATTTCAGACTCCACTCTAGCAAAGTGAACAGGCACAATGACTAAACGCGCATTCACCTTACATACTTTATCCAGAAAGGGAATCTACTTTCAATGTCTTCAATGGTTTTAGATGTGAATGAATGTGGTTCGGCACCATGCCAGAATTCTGGTATCTGCATTGATAGTGTAGCAGGATATCATTGTAGTTGTTCTGCAGGATATAAAGGCATACAATGTGAGATGGGTAAGTTAAATTATCTCATCTGTATGCACAAATGCATGACAATCAATGTATTCATGCTGCTGCGACCAATGTTCATTGCTCAGTCTTGGGCTTTGGTAGTGCTATACTGCAAAATCACATCCTGGCTCAAACTGCTCAATGCAATTTATAAACGTTTCCAAAATCGGATTGAAACAGGAACCTCTTGAGAACCCATGATAAATGAATTTCCAGTTTTATAGCAAATCACTCTGTTACAGAGGTAAATGAATGTTCCTCCAATCCCTGTGCAAACGGTGGGAATTGCACTGACTTGGTAGATGGCTATGAGTGCGCATGCGCTGAAGGATTCACTGGACTGCTCTGTCAGATGGGTGAGATTATTTTCCAATGCAGAAAAACATCAGTAAAGGGCCTGCCACACGATGAATATGCGAAAAAATAGCAAATAGTGTTGTGTGAAAAAAATCACATTGCGAATTTGCGATAATTATTTTGCGAGAAACCCCAGTTCTAGCATGCTAAATAAAATTGCGCTTACAAGCTGCGCGCTGATTGGTTCAATCACTTCCATAACCCGTGAGAATCCGAAGGCTATAAAGTAGAAAGTCAGAATGACCAACTACATCTGAATTGAAACCTTATTTGAGCCAGTTTGGGAGCAGTCATCACCGTAGAGCAAGAAACAATCAAATTCATGAGAACCAGAGCATCAGCGGTGATTATAGAATGAAATCTGGCCGAATTTACCTGCGAGTAGGGGCTAGTTGAGTCCGACTATGAACACAATCCCCACGCAAGATTTCTAATGACAGTTTTACCTGGAATAGAACCCCAATACGACACCGACTACGCAGTCTCATTGGGTTTCAATGTGATTGAGGAAAACCCTGTAATAGCTCGCGAATAGTGATCGCAATCATGCGGCTAGGAACGCGAAATCGGGACTTTTCCACGTTTTGCGATTAGCTTATCGCAAATTCGCCATAGTGTGGCAGGCCATTAAGACGGCGCTAAATTTGGTTGATTCATTTTGCTCACTGATTCATACGGCTCGTGAATTGGAGAAATGCTATTTCTTATTCATGAGCCTTCTCACCATTGCCATTAACAGAAACATGGACTTGAATGCGATTGGATCTGCAATTGAATGACTTTGTAGGATCTCAAAGTAAATAAAATCTTCATCTAAATCAGAGACATTGTTTGAATACGAGATTTCATTTTATGAATAAAACGTTGTCATTCAGATATAGACGAATGCAGATCTGCACCGTGTCTGAATTCCGCTACCTGTCTGGATAAGATCTCGACCTACGAATGTCTCTGCCCCCCTGGCTTTGAAGGAACCAAGTGCCAATTCGGTAATGTACCATGCACCTTATTGCTCATTTCACCCACCTTAGTGTACACTTTTATGATCAGTTACATTACTTAGTGCAGAGTAAGCTAGGGTCACCGTTCTTATTCAGGAAGCACACATCTTGGCTTTGCTGACCTCACAGCTTATGTATTTATTTGATGCCCCTAGTCGGTGCACCAGGAATGCGAGTTTGGCATATGAAATAGAGACTGTCAGTGAATCTGATGCTGTTTTACCATTGTCATTGATAACTTTTTCTTACTATATAGAAATTGATGAATGTTTGCACAACCCGTGTCAGCACGGTGGTCTGTGCACCAACCTTCTAGCCGGCTATAAATGTAACTGCACCATAGGATATAGCGGGGAGGACTGCCAAATTGGTAGGTGACATCAATGCTGTGAGTGGAAGTCTTCAGTGAGAGATTATAATTAGGGTGACTTATTTTAAGTGTTAATCTATCAATCAGTGCTGGTTTCAATGGCAATGCTCATCACTCACTATTATCATGTGAACTAAATAAGGAGATATCATTCACGCAGATTGGCACCCCTTCCGGAGGTTAATGTTAGTTAACCGGGGTTAGGGGGTACTAGAAAAACCACATCTAACGGAGTACACTTGCAGGGAATGCTGGGCCTTTCCAAACCATTTTTCCACAAACAATAATAACTAAATGCAAGCGTAACTGAAGCATAGAGAGGGGCCACTGGGACTTAGAAGTGACCTATCAGAGGCTTGTTTAAAAGCGGGCAAAAGTCACAGTTTCTGGCTGATCTAATTTGACCCCGGCTGCAGGAATTAACCCGTAATTGGCCAGTTTATTATCACTCCAGTTGCCGCTATCGTTGCCAGCTGAATATTGGGGTGGCTCAGCTGCCAGTCAGTCCAGCTGGTGACTTCCTGTCAATTGTTGAGTTTTCTTTGCATGTTCAATGCAGTTATTTGGAGGTATTTTAGCAAGTGGTGTTCTACCACCTCACCTTGCAAAAAAATGTTTCATTGAGATAGACTCTGCTTGCGATAGGCGATACTGGCACAGCTGGATTCAAATAGATCACCAAATTATTTAGATGCTAAACTATCTGAATCACCAGCTGATGTTGTAATCCTAGCTACAGTGCTGAGCTCAAAATACCGTTTATGATGATTTACTTATATACGACATTATGCTTATGAAGAGTTTCTACTCATTTCAGACGTGAACGAATGCTTGTTGGAGCCTTGCCAACATGGCGGTTCCTGTCTGGATTTGGTCGGGGAGTATGCATGCAAGTGTGTGGATGGATACAATGGTCTTAACTGTGAAATTGGTGAGGCTCATATATAACCTTCTCGATTCCCCGAACCATGTATTCTTGTACTGTATGTTTTCATTTTCAAACTACCGCAGTTAGGACACAGGTGCCCAGCTGGTGTCTTAAATATGAAGTTATGAACTACCCGGTTACTGGTTGTTCAGAACGTTACAAATATGTTCCGGTTTTTCATCAAAACAACTCTCTTCCAGACAATAATGAGTGCATCTCACAGCCTTGCCACAATAACGGTACCTGCTTGGACAAAATAAATGCCTACCAGTGCACGTGCACCCAGGGTTACTATGGCCGGAACTGCAGTTTGGGTAAGACCATGGATCTTTCTAGTGTATAAGTAAATAGAGTAGCAGGTTATTAGATTTATAAATATGTGGGCTGCGGATCATCCCTAACCCATTCGTTAGAACTACTATCTACTATTGCAGAGAAAGATAACTGTTTGGCCTCTCCTTGCGAGAACGGGGGTTCTTGCTTCTCAGTAATTGACGGATATGAATGCGATTGCTCTAGTGGATTTACGGGCCGTGTCTGTGATATTGGTAAGTGCAGTGACACTGGTATGCCATAATGTATACTCACGTGTTCAGGCGTGTTCATTGTTAAGATATATAGCGGATCCGACTGGGTCAAGTTGTTCTTTCCTGTGAACAGGAAATCCGTGCCCATGGAAGATGAATTCAGCTAGGAGTAATTTTATATAGAAATCTAACAAGTGGCTGAATTGTTGGTCTGTGCGCAATAGATCGCTCGCCTCCCCCTAAGAGTACATAATGACATCAGACCATGGAAGTTTTACTCAGGCTTGTTTTTTCAATGTTTCTCCATCTCCTGCAAGCAATTGGACTGTGGATGATTAGCTTTCCATGCACTGTATACTATAAACCTAGTTATGTCTCATCAATGTTAAATTAGTACCTACTAATCCGTTGACATTTCAGACATTGATGAATGTCAATCTACTCCTTGCCTTCATGGAGGTACTTGTTATAATCAATTGGCAGCTTATAAATGTCACTGCTCGGAGGGATATGAAGGCATGAGTTGTGAACTGGGTACGTTTGAGGCAATGTTATAAAACCTAGGATAGCGAGCAAGTAGCAATTCATAATCTGATTCAGTTTCCAGTGCCCGTCATGCTGGACGACGTGACAAAATATTGGAAAATTTTTGATCCAAAAGAAACAACCTGATTCAATCATTTTCACACTGTTCATGTATTCACACCAAAAAATTGTTCAGTTAACTTCTAATTTTCTATCTTCGGCAGAGATCAATTTCATTAGTCGGTATCTCTGCCATTTGTTTTACCCGACCAGCAACCATATACTGCCAAATGAACCAAAAATACACTAATTATCACTAATCTTATATTGAATGGGATTGTCAATTAATAGTCCTACTAAGCGATTAACTATGGGGCTACTCTTCCGTCCAATTAGTCAACCATTTTTCTTTACTATAGATACGAATGAGTGCGTATCTCATCCATGCCGAAATGGTGGGACATGCACCGACCAGGTGAATGGTTACAACTGCAGCTGTGTTGAAGGGTTTGAAGGAACGAGATGTACACGGGGTATGTATGTAAAATCAAAAGAGGATCATGATCAAATCAACGATCTTGGCATAATTGTGGTGGAAGGGTTCAGCATGCGGGGCATGATGGTTTATATGCTTCTATCAAGGTTATGTTTCATTGAGGTATAGATTGGTCGTAATAACCCATGGTAAATTCTGATAATTTCTCTACATTGGCTGAGTTTATCCTACTTTTGTTGTATACAGAAATATTTAAATCAGCAAGTCAAATTCCCCTTGCAATCAGTACAACCGCGGGCTTCATTGATTATGTTCGGGCCATTGCTACCTTCCCCAACGAGACTAGTGGTGCTGAACAGAAGTCTCTTCTTCTTTCAGAGGTGGATGAATGTCTGTCTTCTCCATGTAACAATGGTGGTCAGTGTACTGACCTTCTTGCATCTTATGAATGTGTCTGCCCTGCTGGGTTTGAAGGAGCTACGTGTGATCTTGGTAAGTATAAAAAATTGAAAACGGGTGTCCTGTAAATGGCCAGCGCTCCACAGAATTGGAACATTCTGAATCTTCATGCGGTCATTCTAAGAGTGATTCCGGGATTCTCAGTCACAGTACCGTGGTCTTATGACCTTGTGAACAGTCTGGCGTCAACGGGTAGATAGATCTTCACTGAACTGTTGACTGGTAAATTCAACCTAACTTGATCATTCTAAGAGAGGTTTGGATGCAGACAGGTGCCGGTAACGGTTACATTACCGCGTCATATTTGTAATAGAAATATGCATGTCACCTGACCAACTGGATTCCCCAGACGTCTCCTAACCATTAGCGAAATCGGTATGATTCTCAAGACAGTTACAGCTCAAATTACTGTTATTTTGTTTGACTCATCATGGACCTTGCTGAAACCTACCAAGAAGTCTCGTTCGAAGCCTCAAGCAACAGCTTTGGTTTTATTCATTATGATAGCGGTGTCCTGTGCGACCCAACACCCGTAAAAAATTAGTCTGTAAATCGGGTTTCCTAAGCGCTTTGCGTTCTACCGCTGTGGTAGAGTCTCCTTCGAAGGGCTATATCATGGAATTCCCTAGGCTTTACGTTGTAGTAACTATAGTTACTGTACGAAAATGAGGCAACAACCTCGTTTTCGTCTTTGTAGCCACTGGACTATCATAATTTCTTGAAGGTTTTCATTAACCATTACGCTGGGACTTGTCTTAACATCTCAATGCAAAATGGTTATGTTGGGCAAAGAGCCAGAGCAAACCATTTTGGCATACCGGTCACATCTTAACCTCTCTAATATAAACATTCATGAGATGGTTTGCGTTGTCTGGTTGTGACTTAGCCAATTCATTTCCTGTTACTGGGAAGAGGATCGCTCATACAGTAAGGTCAATGCAACAGCTATCGTTTTCAGATCTGAACGAATGTGTATCAAACCCGTGTTTGAACTTTGGGATATGCACAGACCAGGCGAATAGCTACCAGTGCACGTGTTCTGAAAACTTCTATGGACGAAATTGTGAATTAGGTAATGTGTAACCTAAAGATGAGTTTCATCTCTTCTCTGTTTTTAGTTGGGTGTTGTTTTCATATGCATTTATGCTGCATTTTAAAGTTGGTTTTATCAGGCCGATTGTACCCTAACTAACTATCTTGATAGTTAAGCGGCTTTAGTCCATGGTCAATGTTTGTCTTACTACGCTGTCCTATTCGATGCTGCTGTGAACAGACTTTACTTTCTTGCCATTATCTGGCAGCAGGAAATCCCTGTTTTTATTTATGGTATTACAAATGAGGATGTCTTTTTTACTATAAAAATCCAAACTATCATTTGTCACTAATGTGAATGGTTCGCTTACAGAGGTGGATCACTGCACCCTTTTGCCATGCCAGAATAGAGGTTTGTGCTTCTCGGTTACCGGTGGATATGAGTGTGATTGCTCGCATGGTTTTACTGGACTCACCTGCGATACAGGTTAGTTGAACCAAAATCCACAAACATGTATTACTCCAAATATAGCTATGTTACCTGGCCTGACTACTCGGCCTGACTGAAAATCTACCACACATGCATCAAACCACCCAGTCCGCTAACTGGCTGCCGGTTAACATTCAGTGCATCTAAGTGTGTTAGCACAACTGGTTTTCATTTCCTCTCAAATGAATCAAGAAATCCTTTGAAATACTGCAGGCTGTTTGTTTCTCTAATATTGCAAACATGAGGTGATTTATTCGCCACTACCAACACTAACTACCATTTATGGTACCGTACGTTCTGATTAATGTTTCCAGAGATTGATGAGTGCCATCCAAACCCCTGCGCTCACGGAACGTGTACTGACCTTATAGCTGACTATGAGTGTAGTTGCGTTGAAGGGTATGAGGGAGTAAATTGTACTGATGGTAAGTAGCATCTTTTCCACCCCCCCCGAACACATCAGGGTATTCTCTATAATTCCATGAATGGGCATTTTTTTTCATCTCTGTAAACAACCTGGCTACATTTTGAATGGATCCGAATCCAACACATGTTATGCTTTGGTAAGTTTGTGATAAACAATTGGTTGCTCCAAATCATAGGAGAACGGTTCACGATTCATCTCTTTTTCAGACATCAACGAATGTCTCTCGTTCCCATGCCAAAACCGTGGAACTTGTTCAAATCTCATTGGTCGATTTGAATGTGCCTGTATTCCGGGATACAACGGTCTCCAATGTGAAGCAGGTAAGATATGAATCTCTGCATGGTGAGCGTATTTTGGTGAGATAGCGTCAATTTGGAAAGCCTCCCAAATGATTGGGAGTTGTCTGCTCAATAACTGCAAATACCTTCTCACGATTAGTCCACATATCTGTGATTGTCAACTCTTTGCCTTTTATCGAGAGAAAGTAGCTTGAGTTATTTTTATCATGACATACAAATTCATCGAATATCAAGTACCATGAGTTCAACAAGAAATGACAGAAAATTTAGACGGTTATTTCAGCAGGTTTGTTATAAAGATCTTATCTTTTGTAGAATTAAATGAATGCGCCTCCAACCCGTGCAAACACAATTCTACCTGTTTGGATCTCGTAGCAGCATTTGAATGCACCTGTATCGACGGATATACTGGATTGACCTGTAGTACGGGTCAGTACATTTAATTGAATAGAAATTGATTTTCTATCCAACTTTCCATCATATCTCTTGCCGATACTTTACCTGTTGTTTTGTACCACCGATCACTATGATAGTTTCTCTGCTCGATTCCATATCTAAATATTCATATTTAACTTTTGTCATAGAGCTTGATGAATGTGAGTCTCAACCGTGTCAGAACGAGGCAGCCTGCACTGATTTAGTAGGATCCTATGAATGTAGCTGCCAGGCTGGTTATGCAGGAACAGTTTGTGAGAATAGTAAGTCTAACTTTTTGTTTCCTTACATCCAAAGGGGGATTAGCAATTATTAAAAAAAGGGCAATTAATGATACTCCGAATACTCAAGAGGCCAAAGGTCATTTCATTGGGAAAAGCTTTTTGGTCTCACGATAGCATTGAATCAATAAGAGGTGAAGATGTAAGTGATAATATGTACATTTCGGTAAGTGTTCTATGTAGGATGTTAAGAGCAGGCTGGGTTTTATCATCTTCAGAGTAGTTGACAGTTTTTTTCGAACATTTCCCCTGTTTCTTATCCAGACATTGATGAGTGTAGCTCAACACCGTGTAAGAATAATGGTACCTGTGTAGACAAAGTTCATGGCTATCAATGTGACTGTACTGAGGGTTACTACGGCAGGGACTGTCAGTCAGGTAAGATACTTATGATCTGTGACATAAACATTACCCCGTCATTCTATATCTCTCTTATTATTCACCTTCTAGTTCTAATGTTATATTTTCCCTATAGTCATTATTAATTTTACCAGAGTTTCTTTTGTTACAGAGGTGGATAACTGCATCGCTGGGTGGATCTCTGGTTCTCCATGTAAAAATGGAGGTTCCTGCTTC
>Ga0224501_10003263_pt1 | contig 12764 bp, 11 predicted proteins | sample SF_Oct11_sed_USG_4_FD_169105 | JGI IMG/M metagenome (GOLD analysis project Ga0224501, IMG submission 169105) | Sediment microbial communities from San Francisco Bay, California, United States - SF_Oct11_sed_USGS_8_1 | ecosystem: Environmental > Aquatic > Marine > Sediment | place: USA... | reverse complement strand
TAAGTGTAATCAAGGGCAAGTCCATAAAAATGAGACCCATCCATAATTGGTATCATAGCAAATCTATCAACAACGCAATAACAGCCATGAGAATACCGAAGATTCCTCCATCTTTCTTGTTATCCCAAAGAAGTTTTCCTGCGTATATAGTAAATAACCCTACTATGAAGTCAATCCCTCCAATAATTGCCACTTCTGCAAAAAACGGTTTAGCAAACACATATATTATTTCGGTAATGGCACCAATAAAACCCACAACACCGAAAATGAAAAACAATATAGACGCAACGGTGATGGAACCAGACCTCCCTACAACAGGTTTAACAGGCTTTAGCTTCCCAACGGATACTTCACTAGCCTCAACGCATGTCTTGCAATAAGTCTCATTTCTAATCGTTAAGGCACACTCTTTACAAACACCTTTTCCACAAGATTTGCAAACACCTATTGCATCAATGTCAGGATGAACCCAACACTTCAAATGTTGCACCGAAAGTTTGGTTCATCAAACTTCAATTTATGACTTTCTGCATGACTAAAATTATACAATTTACGTTATGAAAATACAAAAGAGAAAGAAAAGTAGGATTTAGTGTCTACTTCATCTTGCTTGATATTCTTATTCCTCTGTGTATACTATTACTGCTAGTAGCGCTAGCTCTATGAAGTTGTTTTTGTCAGTATTTTTGGTTCTTTCCATTCTTCTCTCAGAATGCTATACAAATAGCCGTCTGCCCATTCTCCTCTGACGAAACCTACTTTTCGAAGAGTCGCCTCTCTTTTGAAGCCTACTTTTTCCAAAACCCTTTGCGATGCTTTGTTTTTTACATCGGTGGTTGCTTGGATCCGCACAATCTTCTTAGAGAGAAAAAGGTAATCCACCATAATCTGAGCAGCCTCGGTTCCGTAACCTTTCCTTCTCTCAGATGGGACAATAATGTAGCCGATCTCCATTAAACTGACCGGTTGCACTAAAAAGTGTCTGGCGAGCCCGATCTTTGCTCTGTCCTTCTTTTCTATTATGAAAAGTGTATTCTGAGTTACGATTTCTATCGGTGTGGGATTATCGAACCTTTTCGTCATCTCTGACTTCGATATCAGCATAAGAGGGTCATACTCATCAAAGTGAATGTTGCTAAAGACCTCTACAATAGAATCTATGTCATCCTTCTCCATAACCCGCAAATTGACCTTTTTACTCTCAAGCAATCCCTATCACCTTACCAAGTTATTGGGAGTTTTTTCCTATATTCCATAATGTCTTCTGCTTCAGTTTTTATGATTTATGGGAGAAATTATTCTACCCTGTGTAATCTTTTGTATGTTCCTAGAGCGTTTGAGCATTTAATGAGCTAATGGTTTATTGCTGCATTTGCTGTAGTCTTTGCTCTTACTGGATAATGTATGCGTGCAATACAACCAACATTTTCGATTCCATAGATTTGTTTATTTTAGGGGTGTAATAGGCTGTCGCGAATCTTTTTCTTTCTTTCCCAGCGGGTTGAAACTTTTCTCATTTTCTTCTCACATCCCTTGCACAGATAACCGTTATCAGATTCTACTCTACATTCAGAACAAACAAGGTTCTCGCAGTGAGGATTATAACAGTCTACTAAATCATCACTAGTCTGACCACAAATATCACAGTTCCCCTTCATTTCGACTGTTCCTTCTCATATATCATCTATCTTTCTATCAACCTATTGTTTTCATTTCAAGTTGGATTAATAATTTAAGGAGAAGAGTTTTTGATGTATGTTTGAGAGCTTATGCCAAAAGGAAGAAAGAAGGGGAAAAAGAAGGCTAAGAAGGAGATACCTCCAAGCTCATACAATACTATGTCATATTACTATCCAACAGAACAAGTAGCATTCGTCAAGAAATTGAAATCCAAAAGACGAGGAAAGAAGAAATAATTCTTGCATTACATTTTGAGGTGCATTTCTCAACTAAAATCGGACTTTCTCTTTCTTGGGAGTTTTCCCTCCAGGTTTTCCTGACCATTCATATTTACAAACTTTACATTTTTTCAGAATACCAGTTATCGTAATCTTCTTACTCCCACAGTGAGGACATCGTTCTTTTCTACCCATTAATTCTCATCTCTTCAGGAGAGTTTGTTATCAATCTAAATGTACTTGTCCAATGGTCCTCTTATTGGTTGTTTAAACTTGTCACAGTTAGGTTGTTCTGGTTCAAAATACATCTTCTTAAGATAACACCAATACTTGTTCTCAGATAGAAAGTAGTTACAGAATCTACAGTCTCTACACTTCATTCTTCATCAAATAATTGACACGTAGTCTTGCCTATATTCATTTCAAGTCTTACTAAAGACTTAAGAAAGAAATTTTACTTTATGGAGAGAAGGAGGAAGTAGTTCTGCCATTAAAGGAGTTCAAACAAATCAAGAATCTTTGGGGGCCGGTAGTTCAGCCTGGTATGAACGCCTGACTTGCACTCAGGAGGACGTGGGTTCAAATCCCGCCCGGTCCACTTCCTATAATTTGCGGCTGGGTTTGTTAGGCATTGAATCGTTTTTTTAAGGCAATTTTCACAAGTCTTTGAGATGTTTAAGCCCAATTCACGTGCTGTTTGGTGTATTGTGCTGTCAATGCGTATGGTTACGAGTTTTGTTGACATTTTCTTTTCCTCCTTTTTGTAAATATTTGAGAATACGTTGTCGACAATTACGAGAGGATTTGTTTGTTAGCCGCGCTTATTCAGTTTAGGCAACTCTTATTTGTCCCTTTTCAGTGTAGGCTTTAGGAAAGCGTGGAATGTTGACGTGAGCACAACTAAACGAACTTCGCTGGAAAAGTTTCGCTTAAAGAGAGCACTAGACACCCTCGCTCGAAAAGAAGGTAGAGGCACCGAGCTGGTTTCACTTTATGTTCCGCCTGGACGCCAAGTGAGTGATGTCTTAGCCACTCTTAAGCAGGAGCATGGAACAGCATCCAATATTAAATCAGATACCACGCGCAAGAATGTTCAAGATGCCATAACAAAAGTGATGCAACGCCTGAAACTTTTCCGTAAAATACCTAAAAATGGATTGGTCATTTTTTCTGGAGCAATTCCACAAAATGGACCTGGAAGTGAACGCCTAGAAACCTATGTTATTGACCCGCCTGAACCTATTAACATATGGCTGTACCGATGTGACAACCGATTCCACACTGAGCATCTGCATGATTTGGTTAAGGAAAAGGAAGCATATGGCATTCTGGTTATCGATGCTACCGCAACCGCTCTTGCAACGCTTGAAGGCAACCGCCTACAGATTGTTGATGAACTCACGTCTGGAGTGCCCGGTAAGCATAGGGCTGGCGGACAGTCAGCACGAAGATTCGAGAGGCTGAGAGAAGCTCAGCTTTTGAGCTATTATAAACGTGTCGGGGAACATGCTAACAAGGCTTTTTTGTCTCTACCGAACTTGAAGGGCATGATAATTGGGGGGCCAGGATTCACCAAGTACGAGTTTGAGAAGGGAGATTTTCTCAATTACACGTTGAAAGACAAGATTATAGACAAGATTGACACGGCTTACGTAGGCGAACAAGGGGTTCAGGAAATAGTGGATAAGGCTCCAGAAATCCTTCAGAAAGTTCGCTATGTGGAAGAAAAGCGCATTGTGCAGGAGTTTCTTTATGAGATTGGACATGACACGGGTTTGGCTACGTACGGCGAAGAGGAGGTGAAAAGAAGCCTGAAAATGGGCGCGGTGAAAACGTTGTTGTTGTCGGAAGACCTCGACCTTGTTAGAGTAACGGTCAAATGTACCAACTGCGGCTACCAAAAACAAGAAACTATGCAGAGTCAAGCGCTCACAGCTTGTAAGCAGAGCCTCATCGGACAGCCCTGTCCAAAATGTAAAACGCCAACCCTAAACCTAGCGGAAACAAAAGAGATCATCGAGGATTTAGCCGAATTAGCGGAGCAGGCTGGAGCAGACGTTGAGGTTGTATCCAGTCAAACCGAAGAGGGACAGATGTTGAAGAAATCTTTTGGCGGTATAGCCGCTGTTCTCCGCTTCAAACTTCAAAATTAATATTCAGCAACAAACTTTACATTTGGATAGTCTTGTATCTCTCTGCCTTTTCCCTTCCGCGCTAAAATTTTCATTTTCTCTATTTTGCATGTTCCCGTGATGTCCTCTTGAGCTAGATTCAGAATATGCACGCTTTTGGTGGTTCCAGCATAGATGGTAACATCTTTGATGATGGTGTTTAACGGCTTCCTTCTTTCGGCTTTGTCTCTGCGAATCTCCTCTATCACCGCTATTATCAAGTCGCCGTATCTTTCAGCTTCTTCATCCATCATTTTCTTGTCAGGAACCGGCCATGGAGAAACATGAATACTCCGGTGCTTCTTTTCTTCTGCATAGAGAGTCTGATAAATCTCTTCAGTTGCATGTGAAATAATAGGCGCTAGCAACTGGAGAATTCTGTAGATAGCCAAGTAAAGCGTGTGCTGCGCCGCTTTTCTCCCGGCCTCGCCGTAGGTTTCTGGCTTGTAGAGTCTATGTTTGACGGCTTCAATGTAAGAGTCACAGAAAGTATGCCAGGTGAAGTTGCGAATCTCTTCGGCTGCAATGTTGAACTGACATTCCTCTAGTGCCGATGTAGCTCTTTGAATAACCTTTGCCAGCTTACTTAGTAGCCACCTGTCCAAAAGTTCCAACTTCACTCTTTCAGTTGGGCCATAATCTCGTAGGTGTTGGCTGGCAAATCTAGCTGCATTCCAGAGTTTTATGAGAAATCTCCATCTGTATTCTACGTCAGCCCATCGGAAAGGGATGTCTGAGCCTGTGGCTCCTCCGCTTGCAGCCCACTGGCGGGCGGCGTCTGCTCCATACTTGCTGAAGACTTCTGGTGTTGCTACGTAGTTGCCAAGTGATTTGCTCATCTTTCTCCCGTCGCTTCCCAGAACCATGCCATTGATAAGGCAACTCTTGTAGGGCTTCTCGTTGAATAGCGCTAAGTGGCGAACCATGAGATAATAAGCCCATGTGCGGATGATGTCGATACCTGAAGGATGAACGTCCGCTGGGAAAAGCCGCCGCCAGTCTTTTCTGTCTGGCCATCCCGCATGCACGGCGCATGTTATAGAGGAGTCAAACCACGTGTCAAAAACGTCTCTTTCAGGTACAAACTCTCTAGACCCACATTTTGGACAGCTTCCAATTTTTGGAGGCTGTATTCTTGGGTCGATTGGCAGCCAATCTGGCTCAGCGAGCACGGTTGTCTTGCATTTTTTGCAGTACCATATGGGGATTGGTGTGGCAAAAACTCTTTGTCGTGAGATTACCCAGTCCCAGTCAAGCGATTTCGCCCAGTCTATTAGTCGTGTCCGCATGTGGTCTGGATACCAAGCGATTTCCCAAGCGTTCTTCTCCACGTCGTCGGTTAGTTTGCGCGTCTTCATGAACCATTGTTCGAGCTCGAAGATTTCTATTGGAGTTTTACATCTACTGCAAACTCCGACTTCCTGCTGTAGAGGCTCTGTTTTTTCTAAGAGTCCTTCTTTCTTTAGGTCTTTTGCCACGGCTTTTTTAGCTTCTGTGGTTGTCATTCCAGCGTATTCTCCAGCGTTTTGGTTCATTTTTCCCTTTTCGTCGATGCACATTATGACTGGTAAGCCGTGCTTAGCTACGCTTTTTACGTCGGCTTTGTCGCCGTACGTGCATATCATGACAACTCCTGTGCCGAACTCTGGGTCAACCATATCTTCGGCTATGATTTTCACTTTGCGTTTGGCGATTGGCACGTTGATGCTTTTTCCAATGTATCGTTTAAAGCGGTCGTCGTTTGGGTTGACTGCAACCGTGACGCAGGCTGGTAAAAGTTCGGGGCGTGTGGTTGCGATAGTTAGGTAGCCTTTGCGTTCCAGTGGGAATCTGATGAAATGAAGCGTGCCTCCTCTAGTTTCGTGTTCAACTTCAGCGTCTGCTATGGCGGTTTCGCATCTTGGACACCAGTTAACTGGGTGGGTTCCATGGTAGATGAATCCTTTTTTGTAAAGGAGAATAAATGAAAGTTGGGTTCTTCTCCAGTAGTCGGGGTTCATTGTTTTGTATTCCGTTGTCCAGTCAATGGAGCATCCGAGTCGTTTGATGGCTTTTTTCATTATGCATATGTATTTTTCAACGAATTGCTCGCAGAGTTTTCGGAATTTGTCTGGCGGCATATCTGTTTTTTTAATTCCGTAGTGTTCTTCGGTTTCTACTTCGGTTGGCAAGCCATGGCAGTCCCATCCTTGAGGAAAGTAAACGTTGTAGCCTCGCATGCGTTTGTAGCGGGCGACTATATCGAAGTAGGTCCAGTTGAGCACGTTTCCCATGTGGAAGTCGCCTGACGGATATGGTGGCGGCGTGTCAATGGCATAAGTGGGGTGTTTTTTGTCTTTCCAATCAAAATGGTAGATGCCCATTTCTTCCCATTTTTTCTGCCATTTTTCTTCGATTTTGAGGATGTCGCATTGTTTGGGCAGAGTTTTCATTGATTTTTGTCCCTCGTTAAATGTGATTAAACGTAGGAATTAGATGGACGGAATAATTAATGTTTAGGTGCCTTTAAGAATTCATCTAGGCCTCTCATTTTTTTCTTTAGCGTTTGAGTTTGGATTTTTTCGCTTATGCTTAGGCGCATTCCATCCGTAGCTGCAATTGTTGGGACACCCGTTTTTTGATGAATGAACTCAGCCTCTCTTGTCGGTTCTTTAAATATCATTTTCATGCCAAAATGCGTGAGCACAGCCATTTCTGGAGTTGCCTCCTCTAAGATTTTAATCGCATCTTCGCTGGTCATGTGTCCCTTCCATGGACTTCCCGCTGGTCGCATGGCACAGAGTATGAGGAGCCTAGCATTTTTGTAAGGTTTTCCAACTCCTTCGAAGTATTCGGTGTCTGAAGTGTAGGCGATGTCGCCTATCTCTCTGGTTTCGAAGCGAAATCCAACAGTGCTCGGGTCTGAATGCTTAGCCTTGGCTACAGTTATTTTTAGGTCAGCTATGTTAAAGGAAACGTCCGGTTTCGCGTCCACAACCACCTGAGGCATAGTTTGGTGGTATCTTGAGAGACATGGCTCACAATTTTCGTTGCCCTCTAAAACGCTGTGAGCAGCAGCCAAGACGCCTCTTTTTTTAGTCATGCCTCGGGTCATGGCTTCTATGAACACTCCAGCGTCGTTGCAGTGATCAGGGTGACAATGCGAAACGAGCACGCCAGTTATTTTCTGTGGGTTTAATCCAGCCTCTAAAGAGTAGACGAGGGCGCCTGGTCCAGGGTCGAGGTGTATGTTAAAGTTCTTAGATATGAGGCGGATTCCGCCTGTTCGCCGTTTCTGGGTTATTGTGGCGAATCTTCCTCCGCCAGTTCCTAAGAATACGAGTTCGATTTCCATCATGGGGCTTTCCGTCCAAGAGACATTTTGGCGGGATTGTTAATGTGTTTTCCGCTATTTTTGAGGGAGAATTTATTATTTGTGTGCTGGTACAGTATGCATTGTGTGGTCTTTAGAATGAGGCTTGTGCTTCGCATAGGCGGCTCGGTTGTGGCTTCTCCGTTTAATCCGGCTTTGCTGAGTGGTTATGCTGATTTGCTGATGAGGTTGAAGCGGGAAGGACACTTAGTGGCGGCGGTTGTTGGAGGCGGCTCCTTAGCAAGAGAAATGATTAGAGTGGCTAAAGAGATGGGGCTGAAAGAGCCAGAACAAGACGAAGTTGCCATTTCGGTTTCGCGTTTGGTTGCTCAACTTCTCCTCATGAAACTTGATGAATCAGAGGTTGGGACGGTTCCAATGTCTATTGAAGAGGCTGCAGACTTCGTGATAGACGGTAAGGTTGTGGTGATGGGTGGTTTAAAGCCTGGCATGACAACCGATGCGGTAGCTGCAATGCTGGCTGAGCAAATCAGCGCCGACTTGCTTGTTAAGGCTACAGACCAAGAAGGCATATACACAAGAGACCCAAGGAAATATCCTGATGCTAGAAAGCTTGATGTGTTAAGTTTTGATGACTTAACGCGGTTTTTTGAAAAAGAGAAGCATGAAGCTGGGATTCATCAGGTTTTAGATCCTGAAGCCGTACGCATTCTCAAAAAGAGAAAGACGCGAACCATAGTGCTTAATGGATTTAACCCTAACAATGTGTCTTTGGCTGTGAAGGGCGAAAAAGTTGGAACCCTAATTAGATAGAGCATTTTGAAAAGTTATAGAATTGTCCGCTAGATAATTTTAACTGGTTTCTCGCCAAGTTGAATTAGAGATGTTTCTGAGTTGAAAAGGAGGACAGACGTTGAGCAGTTCGGAAAAGGTTAAGGTTTATGTTTACAGTTTGAAAGAGATTCCTACACAAGATTATGTGGATATGGAAAGCATTCGACATCCATGTTCACAAGCTGGCGAGAGGGCTTTCGATGGGTTAAAGAATTATCCCCGATGGGACGGAGTATCAGGCTACCTTTCAGACGAAGAGAGAAAGGCTAGAGAGTTGGCGGCTCAGTTTTGCGGGGAAAACAAATTGGATTTAGAAATTATAGACCTAGCCAATGTCGGTTTTGCTAAAAAGGCTAAACTTTTTCTGGCTGGAGTAAGAAAAGTTCCAGCAATTGCACTTAGAGGAGAAATTTTCACCGAACTTTCAAGCATAGAAAAGTTGAAAACTTTACCACAAAAATAATTCCTTTTTTTTCTCTGCATACCTCTTAGTTTGCACATTTGATTTGTGTCGCTAAGAAAAAAATCTTTTGTGACACAATACGGCGCCTATCTGATTTGAGTTTCATAGCTTGCACAAAAGTAAACTGCACAGAATCACAACTCGCCTAGACAAGTGTAACTCATAATTTAAATAGAAAAGTGCAAGTAGAGAAAGCGTAGTCGAGAATATTTCTGTTTGGGATATATGCAAACCTAGAAAATAAGGTGTATATTAAGATTACAGATTGTATTCTCTTGAAAGACAGTACGCAGACTATTCTCTTGTCGGTGTTGAAGTTGAAGAGGGAGAAACCAGCAGAAGACTATTTCGGAGACGGAATCGAGATCATTCGAGGCAGAAAATGGAACTGGAAAACCTTCAAAACCATAAAGGATTATCCGGTTTCTCCCAACCTTCTCGACTGGGTAATTGGTCAGGAGAGAGCACTGAACGAATGTTATTTATGCCTCGAAGAGTGGGTGCATAAACTCAAGCATCTGCAAAAGGAAAAATGGTATGAGGCATGGAAAGACCCGAACAAGGAAAAGCCGACTACAACTAAGGCTGTTCCTCCAGGCCCATATCTTTTGTTGCTTGGAGACCCAGGAACGGGTAAGTCTCTTATTGGAAGAGCCTTGGCTGCGCACTTAACTGAGCTATATCAGAAACATAGGATTCAACTTCAAGACGTCGTCTGCTGGCCAAATGAAATAGCTCCCAGCGAACCCAAAATCTCCTGTCATTCAGCTGGAGAAGCTAAAAAGATAATCTTCAAGCAAAAGCTGAAAGAAGCTAAAAAGCTGTTTCTAGTGAGAATGGGAGTAAAATTTGTAACTTATTTGCTGATTGCAATCGCAGCAATTTTCTTGTTTGCAGGCTTTTTCTACTTATTGCAACAAAAAATTCGCTGGGATGCAAACGAGATAACCATAACTGGCGAGACGATACAAGCTTCTTACCAGAGCAATTTTTCCAAATATATTTTAGATTCCTTTATCTCTATCGGAATCACCACTTTCCTCCCCGCAGGAACTCTGCTAATGTTCCTAATTTTGGTGAACATAATTGGGCGTTTCGGAATGATCTCTGGCGCCAAAGGAATCAGCGGAGCCGAAGCCAGTAACGTGCCAAAGTTGATAGTGGACAACTCCAAGAAGGTTGCTCCCTTCGTAGACGCTACAGGTCACGGTTCTGCTCAGATTTTCGGAAGCATAGCCTGGGATCCATTTCAAACAGGTGGACTCGGCACACCAGAACATCAAAGGGTAACCGCAGGCGATGCCCATCGAGCAAATATGGGAATTCTCTTCATAGACGAAATAAAAAATTTTAAGCCACATGAAGCCATTACTTTGCTCACAGTTCTAGAAGATGGTCAACTACCCATAACTTTGAGGAGTCGCTGGGACCAAGGCGCAACATCTGCTATGGCTGTGGCAACAGAGCCCGTTCCTTGCATGTGCTTCCTCGTAGGCGCTGGTAACTTTGATTCTATTAGCCAAATTCATCCAGCTTTAATGGATAGAATTTATGGGTATGGCAAGGTTGTGCGCATGAACAACGACATGCTGAACACTTTGGAAAATCGTCGCAGATATGTTCAGTTTATCGCGCAAGAAGTGAAACGTTTCCATCTGATTCCATTCAGTCGCGAAGCTTGCACAGAGATACTCGATGAAGGGCGAAGAAGAAGCAACAAACGAGATGCATTGACCACCAAGTTTCGGCCTTTGATAGCTATTATTAAAACTGCGGCCACATTAGCGATGAACGAAGGCTTACAAGCTGTTGAAAGAAGACATGTTAAAGAAACCATAGAAAAACACTGTAAGACCATTCAAAAACAAATTTTAGAACACTATGTCAGCGAAAGGGGACAACTCTTAGAAATCAATCCTGAAGGAATAAGGCTAGGACAGATTTATGGCTTAGCCATTATCAGCGACCCTTACAGCGGCGAGATGACGGGAAACGTTTTGACAGTTAAAGGCTTCCTCGAAAAACGTGATGACAGAACGAGAAATCCCTTGAAAGGATACTATAAGGTAACTGGAACAGCTAAAAGCGGAAAAGAATTAATAATTGCCGACAGCGTAGCCAAAGTTAGAAGCGTCATCTTGCAGAAATACGGCGTAGACATTGCCCAAGACTATTTCACCCACATAGACTTTGCTCAAGCGTATGGAGTTGACGGACCAAGCGCAGGCGTAACCATGGCAATTCTCCTCTGTTCGCTGATTGAAGGAAAGCCCATCAGACAAGACGTAGCTGTAACTGGAGAAATCAACGTGGGAGTGGGCGGTGTAATTCAGGTGACAGCCGTCGGCGGTTTACATGAGAAAATCAAGGCAGCAGAAACTTGGGGCTTCAAAAAAGTAATCATTCCAGCCAAGAATTATAAGCATTCTATAGAGCCGAGAGACTATGATATAGAAGTGGTTCCAGGCGAAACATTAGAAGACTACCTAAAAGAAAGTCTAGTTGACAACGACTTTGAGCATATGTATCACGACAAGTTTCGCCATAAGGAAAGCTAGATTAATTTTTTCTGTTTTTCAGTTGAAACAAGATTTGAAAGCCTAACGCCTACTAGTCTCACTTTTCTGTCGGGTCGAAGATAAACCTGTATTAGTTCTCGTGCGGTTTTCTGAACGTCACTGAGTCGGTTAGTTAGAAACGGTAAAGTCTTGCCGTGAGTATGCGTTTCAAAGTTTTCGTATCGGATTTTCACCGTGACCGTTTTGCAGGTGAAATTTGACTCGAGGAGTTGTTTGTGCACATCTTCTACGAGAGAGTCTAAAGTTTCAAGTATATGGCTGACTTCTGAAGTGTCTTCTTCAAATGTTGTGTCTCTGCTCATAGATTTGATTTCCCATCGCTCTTGAACCTCACTTTTGTCAATTCCATGCGCCGAAAGATATATCTGGGTGCCCCAAACGCCGAACTCTTCAGCAAGCACAGACGATTTATAATTAGCGAGGTCGCCAATCGTTCTTATACCCATTGCGTTGAGTCTTTGCGCAGTCTTTTTACCCACCCACAATAGCCTGTCAACCGGCAACGGCGCAAGAAAGGCTTCTACGTCTCTTTCTTCAACCGCGGTTAAGCCGTCCGGCTTCTTAAAGTCGCTTGCAATTTTCGCCACCAGCTTGTTTGGTCCAATGCCGATGGAACAAGTCAACGCTTCCTTCTTGTGAATTCCCTGCTTAATTTTTTGCGCCAGTCGTTTGGCGTCCTTGTAATCCTTAACTTTAGAACTTACGTCTAAGAAGGCTTCGTCTATGCCCCACTGTTCAAACTTGTCTGCATATTTGCGCAGAATCTTCATGATTCTGGATGAGACTTCCCTGTATAGTTTGTAATTGACTGGCAAGTAAACTGAGTGGGGGCAGCGTTTCCATGCTCTTGAGATGGGTATGCCCGACCGTATGCCGTATTCCCTGGCTTCATAGTTGCATGTGCTGACAACGCCTCGTCCTTTGCCTTCTTTTGGGTCGGCGCCCACCACAACTGGTTTACCTTTAAATTCTGGATGTTCCCGCTCTTCAACAGCCGCGAAAAAATGGTCCATATCAACGTGAAATATTATCCGTATAGCTTGTCCCCCGCAATTCCCCTCTTTTTCTGCTTTTATTCCACTAGAATAAATGAACACTTTAAATTTATGGAAACTTTTCAGACAGTGGCTGCGAAAATTCCTTTGCGTGCGCTAGTGATTTTTTTACTTTTGTATTTATGCAAATACCTGCGGACTTGTAGTATAAGCACACTGAGGCATGCATGAAAAAAGGGGAGTTGGCTTATTTCTTTGGGGTGAATAAGCCTATGGTGTTGCCATCCAAGTCGGTGAAAAGACCAAACCAGCCTTCATTTGGAATTTCTGTCTTCTCTTTTACCTTTTTGGCGCCAAGTTTTGCAGCCTTTTCAAGCATTGCGTTTATGTCGTCAACCAAGATGTATATGATTATGTTGCCTGGCGTGATTTTGTCTTTTCTGTCTAGTCCTCCTCCATTTAATTGTCCTTCTCCGGTGTTAAAGATTGCATAGTCTTTGCCCCAGCTATA
>Ga0224501_10003262_pt1 | contig 12766 bp, 11 predicted proteins | sample SF_Oct11_sed_USG_4_FD_169105 | JGI IMG/M metagenome (GOLD analysis project Ga0224501, IMG submission 169105) | Sediment microbial communities from San Francisco Bay, California, United States - SF_Oct11_sed_USGS_8_1 | ecosystem: Environmental > Aquatic > Marine > Sediment | place: USA... | reverse complement strand
GGCGATGCAGAGCCTTTGGTTCAACGAGTTCTTCCGGACTTCCCGTCCTTAACATTTCCAATCTGGCTTACTACCCATCGTGAGCTTAGAACCAATCGGAGAATTCGAATTGTTTTTGACCTCTTGTCAAAGGAACTATAATCTTACTGATTGTCAGCTAGCGGACAATGGCAAACCTGGTAAACGTAGGTTAGGCAGAGCAGCGCGAAGCCCAACCTTCCCGAACCCATTTTGGGCTTCACTAAAAACGAATTCTAACAATTGACTGGGCTATCAATTGCGGGCGTAATGACGAACGAGCGGATGTTTATTAAAGACAAGATAGCAGCTGGTGAATATTTGGACTGGCTCAATGCGTTTACTTCGGTGATGAAAGGGAAAGGCGAGGGTGTCGTGCCGTGCGGAGATTGCGTAGCCTGTTGTACCTCATCAAAATTCGTCCACCTTAGACCCAGCGATACGAAAGCTATTGCTAAGATCCCTAAAGAGTTACTATTCAAAGCACCGGGTTTGCCCGAAGGGCACTATCTCCTTGGCTATAATGAAAAAGGCCACTGCCCTATGTTTGGAGAAAGCGGCTGCACCATTTACCATGATCGACCTGAAACCTGTAGGCAGTATGACTGTCGAGCTCTAGCCGCACTTGGTTCTAAGGTAGAAGAAGGGAGTGCAGACATTGGAAGGCGGGCAGCGAAGTGGGAATTTACTTTTTCCAATCCCGAGAGTGTCGAGCATTTTGAGGCGGTGAAGCTGGCCAGATCGTTTTTGATCGAAAATAAGGAGCTCTTTCCCGCGCGTTTTGTTCCGGAGTTGGGTCCACCTTTGGCGATACTTGTGTTGCGGATTCATGGGGAATTCTTAGGTCGATCAAGTCTTTCTTTGAAAAAAAACAGAGATCAGATCATTAAACATCTGATAGCAACGTATAAGGTTTGAGTTGTACAGGTTCCCGAGTTCAGTATACACAAGTGCGATTTTGAAGCGATGTGCTAATTTTTTTTCTACTAACCTGCTGCCGGTCTTTTGCAGCCCGATAAACTTGAGGTAATTGTAAATGTATGTAAGTGACTATCAAGCCTATCAAAAGATAATAACCGATTCCTATAATGCGCGAAGTAAGAGTTATTCGAAAAGTGAGTGGCATAAAAACGCAGCGGAGAAATTGGTCGATTATTTTCCCCCAAAGGAGGGTGATTCGGTTTTAGATATTGCGACAGGTACCGGAGCTGCCGCTATGTATTCTTCTAAACTGGTTGGGACGAAAGGCCGTGTGCTGGGAGTCGATCTTTCGGAAGGGATGATAAAGCAAGCAGAGAAAATTAGAAGTGAACTGAATTGCGAAAATCTCGAATTCATGGTTGGAGACGGGGAATCACTAAATTTTCCGGACAATAGTTTTGACCGAATTTATTGCGCATCGGCATTTTTTTGGATTGCCGACAAGCCTAAGGCCCTGTCTAACTGGCGCCGCATGCTAAAGCCTGGAGGAATACTAGGATTTCACGCCTTTCCTGAGACGTCCTATGTGTATGGGTACGTTGCAAGAAAAGTACTTAAGAAGCACGGAGTGGAATATCTCGCGCATGCACCCACCGGATCAAAAGAGATTTGTGAGGCCCTTTTGAACGAGGCCGGATTTGTTGACATCCAAATCAAAGAGGTTAAAGACGGCCATTACTTAACACTGGAAGAGGCCAAAGAGGCCTGGATATCGGAGGCGCATTACCCAATAGGCCAATATCCTCATCCTGTGACAGTCACACCAAAAGAAATACTCGAAGATGCCAGGCTTGATTATGAGGCCGAAATGGAACGGCTCGCGACAAAAGAAGGCGTTTGGAACGATACAACAACGTATTATGTCTATGGGGTTAAATAGCACATAAGAATCGGAGGGGTTGTCCATCGGCTGTAAATCAAAATTAACTTAGCCTGGATTTTTTCACCTATACTTCCATGTATAAAACTCAATAGTGTGAGGAATCCAATGAAACAAGTCGGAATACTACTACTAATTGCTTTTTTTGTGTCTCCTGTTGTGGCAGACGAGCTTGAGCAAACAATCGCTGGTGGACGTTTATACGATAAGTGGTGGGTCGATACCAAGCTGACACCACCTGACAGCACTCATCCTGCCTACAAAGAGGGTAAACAAACTGGAAATACCACCTGGCGTTGCAAAGAATGCCACGGCTGGGATTACCGAGGTAAAGAGGGCGCCTATTCGAAGGGAAGTCATTACTCTGGCACTAAGGGTATCCGTTCTTCGGAGGGTCAGTCAGTTGAGCAAATACTTCAAGTATTGGTTAATCCTCAGCATGGATACGACAAGCATCTCGGTAAGGAGGACTTAAACGCGATCGCCCTGTTTGTAAGCAAAGGACAGATCGATATGACAAAATACATTGCCTATGACACCAAAGAAATTAAAGGCGACGCGAAAGCGGGTAAGCAGCACTTCAAAAAACACTGTCTGGATTGTCATGGCAAAAAAGGTGACGCATTGAATCTGGCTCACGAAAAAAGTAAACCCGAGTATGTTGGAACCATCGCTAATAAGAATCCCTGGGAAACTCTGCACAAGATCCGCTTCGGCCATCCTGGCGCATTGATGGATATGCGTAAAATGCACAATGGTATGGGGCGTGAGCATCATCGGGCTATGCGGAAAATGTGGGAACACATGCCTCCGATGTTGGGTGTTTTGAATGAACAGGAGCAGATTAATCTCTTGGCTTATCTGCAAACCTTACCTAGATAGCGATGTTTCGTTGGATAATTTGACCAGCCGCGGTTCGCCATTTGGGGGTCTTCTAAGCAAGATGAATGTGTTCTATATAGCAATGAAAAATTTGTCAGTAGCCGATGAAAAACCGCTCTAAGATATGTGTACTATTCCTTTTAGCAAGCTATACGGGTAGTTTATACGCACTTGAAGCGGCAGTGGGTATTGAGTATAGCTCAAAGGCAGTTTGGGTCGAAGAAAGCAAACGAGGTGACGATGAAATTGCCCGAATGGATTCGGGGACGAGTCCCGGCCCGTCATTGGTGATCCGAACGCATCCCCAATATGTGTGGGAGGACTCAAACTGGGCCTATCACTACCAGATCGATTTTTCAGCTTTCGATATTGATACGCAGGAAGTACCTGAATCACCTGAAGTGCAAGACTTGGGAACATCAGTAAGTGGATATTCTGTCTTTGCCTTGCCGGTGGCCTATTACCATTTTAATCGAGATAAACAAAACGAATGGAACTACAAGGCGGGACTGGGTGCAGGCATTGGTTATCTTCGAATAAAGGGAAATTTTCAGATTACGCAGGGAAGCCATCCGGAACACGGGCAAAAAAAGGAAATTGATTTTACAGGGCTAGGGTTTTCTGTTGGGGTTTATTTCGAAGCGTCTATTGGTAATCATATCATCATTGCCCAAAACTATAGCCCTAAGGTGTTTGATCACCCCTATGAATACCAGCAGCACAATGTGATCATAGCCTATCGATACGCGTTTTCACTTGAAAATGTAGTGGGTAAACAAGTGTGGTAGGGACTGAACGTGAACACATGCGAATCACTTCGTGATGACCTCAGTGAACTGCCGATAGCAAAGGTTTCGGCGGTGATGCTCCATGCCAGTCTTCGTAAGATAGGTCCGATTCAAGGAGGGCCGGAAGTGCTACTGGATGTCATTCTTGAGTTGTTACCGGAAGATTCTCCCCTGCTCATGCCGCTAGGCTCAAATGATAACGAACCCTTCAACGCAAAAACGTCACCAGCCGAGGTAGAAATTGGTGCCTTGGCAGAAATTTTCCGACGTCGTAAAGACACAATAGTTAACGACCATGTGGCGGGTCGATTTGGTGCAATAGGAAAAGGTGGGGAATATCTGTTGAATCCAACCCCGTTGCACGACTATCTTGGTCCAGGATCAGTACTGGAGAGATTTACCCAAATCAATGGATCGGTATTGAGGATTGGGGCAGATCTGGATACCGTCACACTGACCCACTATGCAGAATATCTGGCAGACATTCCAAACAAAAAACGTGTTACACGGAGCTACCAACGTGCAGATATCGGGGATCAAGAAATAGAGAGCCTGGATGATAGCGATGGCATCGTCGCCTGGAGTGGAGGTGACTATTTTTCCCAGATATTGATAGAGTTTCTTAATTCAGGTCAGGTCTTAATCGGAAAGGTGGGAGAGGCGAGGGCGGAATTGTTTGAAGCCCAAAGCTTTGTACGTTTTTCTGTTGACTGGCTTGAATCAAATTTTAAAAAACTAAATTTGTAATTGTAGATTCCGAATCTATTTGCCGTTATTCTGATTAAAAATGAGATCCAAAAGCCTATTCAGCTCTAGTCTAGGATTAGAGATACCATAACAAGAAAGCTGCTCTAGTCCGATGAGTGTGCCATATAGCAATCGAGAATACATAGCACACTGTTGTTTAGGTAATCCCGTTTGTTCGAACAATCCAGTCACAAAATTCAAGCGCGTATTGTCTACGCTAGCGAGTATCTCGGCTACCTGCTTATCGTATCGAGCCCAACTGCGAATCGACGGTTCGACTAATGCCCCGCCATAGGGTTCGCTGGCGTCACTGGTGGCGATCTCCACTAGTTGTCGCAATTGTTCTTTTGGTGTGAGTTGTTCATTGTGGTGACTGGGTGCGCTGCCTGAAAGAACCGAAATGATGTCATGCGTGGCGATTTTTTCCCAGTGCGTAAGCATCTCTTTTTTGAGACTAGAGACGTCTTTGAAATGCCAATAGAAAGAACCTTTGCTGACATTTAGGCTTTTGGCAATGGGTTCCACTTTGATTGCCTGTTCTCCTCCAGCAACCAGTGCCCGAAATCCGGCCATGATCCAGTCGATTGGTGTTAGTGAACTCGTTTTTTCCATTCTATTACCATACGCTACCGTATTGACATTATCCAGCGCGAAGTCTACCATACGCTAGCGTATGGTTGTTTTTGTATGGACTCCGGGAGGGGATATGATCAATAAAACGGTGTTGGCTGCTGCGGTACTTTCAGGGTTTACCCTTTTAATTCATGTATTTGGCGGAGGTCCGGAAGTCCACGATCCAGTCCTGGCGAGTACGCTATCTGTCGAGTTAAAGGCGATCTTATCCGTTATATGGCATGCGATTACCTTCGTCTTGCTCATCAACTCGGTGGCCCTGGTTGTTGCAGCCAAGTCACCAGCACTGACAAAGCCGATCGTTATTATGGTTTCGAGCCAATACCTGGCCTTTGCAGCCCTTTTTGTGTTCTATGGAATTACCCACCTGGGTTCCGTGGCGCCCATGCCGCAATGGATCATTTTTTCTGTCTTGGCGGCCGTGGGATTGACCGGCTACGCGCTACAGGAAAGGCATAAGAGGATTATATCAGCGGCCTAACACCTGGGTATTTTCTACTACTTCAACCCAAGGAGAGCAATGAACTGGACCTTTTGTTGCAAAATTTCGAAAAATTTCCCCTATCAATTGCTGGGCCTGGTGGAAAAGGATTTCCAACGACTTTGCGGATTTTTTGAAGAAGCGACATATGATTTCAAGACAGCATATACATTCAATCTTTTTGGCAGTGGCGGTAATACTGGTAGCGGTTGTGGTGACATCCTGTAGTGAAGATGAACAGACTAATCCGAACCCAGTCGTCAATGATCCGGAACCGCTTTTAAATGGGTGTAAGTCTTCCACATCGGTAGATTTGCGAGGCACTACAGCTGTCACCATTAACGCTACCTCCGCTTGGGATTTATCGGGTCATCAGGCGTGTATTATTGTTGATGTGGGTACCACGGTCACCTGGGAGGGGAATTTCAATAATCATCCACTGGTTGGGGGAGAAACACCCACGACAGATGCGGCGAGTCCGATAACACTAGGTAGTCCGATGTCGGGAACCAACCCGGTGCCCATAACGTTTACCAGCACGGGAGACTTTCCGTACTACTGTAGTAGTCACCCCTCCACAATGAAGGGGGTTGTATATGTCAGGTAAACCTGATGGAATCGGGTGAGTCTAATTTACCCCCTGCTCCCGTAGATACTCTTCATAGCTACCGCTAAAGTTACTAATGCCAGTGGGTGATAACTCGATGATGCGTGTTGCCAACGAAGAAACAAACTCCCGGTCGTGGCTAACAAAGATCAGCGTGCCGGGGTAGTTTTCCAGCGCCAGATTCAAAGACTCGATGGATTCCATGTCCAGGTGATTGGTGGGCTCGTCCATTACTAAGATATTGGGCAGTTGCATCATAAGCTTGCCGAAGATCATACGACCCTGTTCGCCACCAGAGATTTTGGTCACCGATTTCTTGATCTCGTCTTGTGAGAATAACATGCGTCCCAGTATGGCACGTACGGCTTGCTCGTCGTCACTGGGTTTTTTCCACTGACTCATCCAGTCGAAGAGGGACATGTCTTTGCTGAAGTCGGCGGAGTGATCCTGGGCGTAGTAGCCAATATTAGAGTTCTCAGACCACTTCACGATGCCTCTGTCTGGTTCCAGTTCGTTGACTAGCGTGCGAAGTAAGGTGGTTTTACCAATTCCGTTGGGGCCAATGATCGCAATGCGTTCACCCACTTCGGCCAGTAAGTTAAGCCCTTTAAACAAGGGTTTTCCGTCGTATCCTTTGGCCAGGCCTTCGATTTCCAATGCGTTACGATAGAGTTTTTTGTTTTGCTCAAAACGAATATAGGGATTTTGTCGACTGGAGGGTTTGACCTCCTCAAGCTGGATCTTGTCGATCTGCTTGGCGCGAGAGGTGGCCTGTTTGGCCTTGGAGGCATTGGCAGAGAAGCGACTGACGAAGCTTTGCAGCTCGGCTATTTGCGCCTTCTTCTTTGCATTGTCCGAGAGCAAACGCTCGCGGGCCTGCGTGGATGCAGTCATGTAGTCGTCGTAGTTACCCGGATAGACGCGCAGCTCGCCGTAGTCCAGATCCGCCATATGGGTGCAGACGCTATTCAAAAAGTGACGGTCATGCGAAATGATGAGCATGGTACTATTACGCTCGTTCAAAATCTTTTCCAACCAACGGATGGTATTGATATCCAGATTGTTAGTGGGCTCGTCCAGCAGCATAATGTCCGGGTCGGCAAACAGGGCCTGGGCAAGTAACACACGCAGCTTCCAGCCTGGTGCCACAGCGCTCATCAGGCCATAGTGTTGCTCCAGGGGAATTTCCAGCCCCAATAGCATTTCACCCGCTCGTGATTCAGCGGTGTAGCCATCCAGTTCAGCAAAGGCGACTTCCAGTTCTGCCACCTTCATTCCATCTTCTTCGCTCATCTCGGGCAAGGAGTAGATGCGATCACGTTCTTGCTTTATTTCCCACAATTCCTTGTGGCCCATGATGACGGTATCGATTACAGTGAAGTTCTCAAAGGCGAACTGATCCTGACGCAGCTTACCCACCCGTTCGTTTTGGTCGATGGACACATTTCCTGCCGAAGGCTCCAGGTCGCCGCCCAGGATTTTCATGAAGGTGGACTTGCCACACCCGTTGGCACCGATCAGGCCGTAACGATTCCCGTTACCGAACTTGACGGAGATGTTCTCGAACAAGGGCTTGGCCCCAAACTGCATGGTGATATTGGCTGTGGTAATCAAGGGTATTTCCGGTCAGATGTATCGCAAAAGGCGCGCATTATGCCATACACAGGCCCGCACTACACCTTATTAAGATGCGATTTGCATAGGATTCGACAGGTCTGAAAAATATTGCTTTTATAATCAGCAGCTAATTCTGTGCTCACACAGGTCTGGATCAAGTCTAGATTTGAGAAGGCGGGGCCGTGCTTTGCGTATCCTACCTAAATATGAGATACGCAAGGCATGACCCCGAAGTAAAAATCACTAGTTTCCGTTAACGCCATATTGCTTCAGTGTCACACCGGAAATCGTACCGTTGGAAAATGTCGGGCCGGGAATGATTGCGCTGTGACCCTGATAGCTGGAGAGATTAGGTGTATACAAACAGGTCTCATTTGTTTCGCACAATAGATCATCGTTGCCGATGGCGTCACCGCTGATTTCGAGCGCATGCTGCAGAAAGGTTGTTGAGGAGGCATCGCTCCAGGTGTGTGTCAGTGTATCTGCGCCGGTCGGCACGGCGAATACGTTTTTAAGCAGGGTATCGGATAGTTGCAGTGTCCAGTCCCAAATACGTCCTGTGCCAGAGACCCAGAGGCCTTGATTACTCAGACTGGCGAAGGCTGTGCCATCTTTACCCCAGCCGCGATACAGGCTTTCTAATCCGAACCAGTCAAAAGCCAACACATCCGTTGGGTAACTGGCTGCGCCGTCGGTGTCGTGAAGATTTATCACATCATCAAGGGTGACTTTGCCGACAAAGCTCGTGGCGAGTGTTTGTCCGGTCGTGGCGGTGCCGAAACTGGACGGCGCGACAGCGAGGCAGACACCATCGTGCGTGGCGTCTACACCGCCTGTATCGTCCTTCAGACCGCCACTGGAGGTCGATTCGGCATCGACATAACAATCACTGTTTGCGTTCGAGCCGACTATAAAGGGGCCTGCAAATTCGGTGTTGACTGTTGCAGTGACCAGATAAACGCCTTGTGTGTTATCAGTTGATGCGAGGGCATAGAGTGTATTCGCACTCGCGCCAGCCATATAGACGCCATAGTAATTGTTTACCGATGCAGTGCGAAGAAATGTATTGTTATTGCCTTGTATGCTTAAACCGATAGTGGAATTGTTGGCCAGTGTTAGATCGCTAAAAACATTGTTGTTGGCACCAGTACCGACTTGTAAGCCGATATTAAAATTGAATGCCGTCAACCCTTCTACACTATTGTCTGTGCCATTTCCTATTGACATTCCTAGAGCCGAACCTGTCGATCCGTTGGAAACTGTAATATCGCGTAGGCGATTTCGATGAGAGTTGGAAACAGAAACACCCATAGACATTCTCAATGCACGAACATTGCTCGCTACATTGTCTGAAGATGTACCAAAATATAAACCATAATTGGTGCAGTTATGGGCAAAGATACTGTCTAGTGTATTGAAATGGGAGAATTGCAGCCCCACACCGGCAATGGTGTGCGAGCGGGCGTGGACATTGGATATGGAATTAGAACTGGAGTTTGACACTTGTACACCGTAGCTGCCGCCAACAACATCGATATCTGAAAGTGTGCTGGCAGAACTGCCTGTGGTCAAATGAACACCGCTGCTGGTATTGGACGTGGCCACCAGATTAGTGACAGAATTGTTTGTAGCCGTATCAATCAATACACCGCTTTGTGCGTTAAAACTTGCACTGAGATTCGTCAGCAGATTGTTGCTTGATCCTGTAATGTGTATGCCCGAGGCTGAGCCGTTGGTGACAGTGGACATTGATACCGTGTTCTCATTGGCGTTGTTGGTTAACTCGATGCCATGGTTAGTCGAGGAATCAACAGAACTTTGGGTAATCAGGTTATCGCTGCTGCCGTCAAGTCGGATGCCGAAATTGGCATTAAAGATAGAATTCAGACGAACGACGGAGAACTTCGCACTGGTCAGCAAAATACCGTTGTTAAAAGTGCCACTGGTAGTGCCGTCCATTTCGCCTTCTATCCAAAGAAAATTCTGTGAATTTGCCGTAAGCAGGGCACCGCTGCCAGCGACAGGGCCAGTCATTGTGACGCCCTGCGCGACCACCAGTGCAACGCGGGAAGCATCCAGCACATAGCTCGCCGCTGGGTCAGTGGTCACAACATAGATGGTGCCAGCGACCGCACCACTGCTCATGCCATCATTGTCAGTAACAATCGCATTGCTATACCAGGCTCTGGGTCGGCTCACATATCCATCTCCACCGCTTACTGAAAAGCCGTGACTCTTCCAGCCTGGCGTGCCACTGAAATCAATCAGATCAACCAAACCCTTGTTATCGGCTAGGCCGTTGCTACGATAGACAGTGGTGGGTCCACTATCATCGCACACCCAGGAAAAGGCACCCATACTGTCGGTTGCTGTCAGCGTGGCGCATGCCCCAGGCAGACCGGTGTCGAAGACAAAGACTTCAGCGGCATGGATACAGGCACTGTAACCCCCGGTTTCGGTGCCGTTGCAAGCGGTACCACTGGCGGTATACTTGTCGGCCCCGTCGTTTTTCACGTAGTCGTTCCAGTTACTGCTGGCATAAGGGTGACTATGAATCACAACATCAAAGGTATCCTCAACAAAGGCAGCCGAACCGCCATCACTTAGACGTACGGTTAAGGAAACTCGACTCGAATTCGTGCTGAGTTGCGTGAGGGTCAGAATGGAGCCGTTGATCGCAGTGCCTATTGTGGTTGAATCGGTATTAAGTTCCACGGTGTAGGGAGACGTCTGCGACGTATCAACATCCACCATCCATGTGGCTAGATCAAGATCCCAGGTGCCAAAGCCATCGAAGTCTCCATGATTGGGGATAGTTGCCAATTGCACGGGCAGATCGTTGACTTCCGCCACATTGATATTAAGCGATAATGTACCGGTGCCACCGACACCGTCGTCGGCAATGATGATGAAATTATTCGTGCCCACATCGGAATTCTGCGGTGTACCACTCAAGGCACCGGTGGTGGCATCAATACTCAACCACGCAGGTCCAACCAGCGACCAAGTGACAGTCTCTCCATCGGCATCGGTCGCACTCAATGTGCTATCAGCGTAAGCCAGCTCTTCGCTTGCTGTCGTGGCAGGTGCCCCAGCGATCACCGGCACGGCGTTCGTCGGTCCGTTTGGTTCGACATTATTGTTGCTGTCTCCACCTCCTCCGATACAGGCACTCAAGAGTAGAGAGATCAGGAGAAGGGAATTATTTGGCTTTGAAGACATGGCTGGTCCTACGGTGATAAGGGATCGATAGGCGAAAATGCTGTACCAATTTTAGTGAAAATCCGAATAGATTTAACTCGATTTTTGTCGGTATTTTCCCCAACTCTTTGAATAGTAAGCTGAAGCAAGTTATCAGCGAGGAAAGGACTTGGCTCCAACTTATTTGCCCGCTTCAATGCGGATTTGCTTAGTCCCCTTCCTCCTTTGAATTCGGCCATTATCAGGCAAACAAGATGCTTAAAGTTGGAATAGAATAAATATATATAAATATCATATAGATAGATCATATTTTTAACTCTCGCCCTCAGGTGGTTTGAAGAAAAACACTGGTTCTCAATTTCTATTAGTGGGACAATTATCCCTAAAGTGTTAATGCGGGATTAATGTTCCAAGATGATAATGGCACCATAGATTAAGAAGGTCAGTGTTACATAGGCCTCGCAATGTTTTAGGGAACAAGTTGGAGGTTTGGGGGAGTGGAGAGTAAAATTACATCTTGTAATAGCTATCTATTGCTATATTGGCTAGTGCCCGTGTTAGTGCTACTTTGTTCCTGTACTTACTCAGAGCCAGAAGAGCTCGTACAGTTTTCAGCATTTTTACCAACCAGTAAACAATTGAGCTTGTCAGTTAAAGACCTTCCTGATTCTCTCTCCGTCTATCACGCTTCCCTTGAGCCGCTCGATAAAGAAAAGGCGAGAGAACTTGGCTGGAAAGCCGTAACTGACTTGGCCGGTGACAGCCTCAAATCCAATTTGAACCAGAAACATACAAGCACAGATGTGCTTAATTTGACGAATGACCAATTGCAGGACGTGTTCGACCCCTTTTCTCTAGGCGGCGGTGCCAATACCGACAACAACTATATTGATTCACAATGTCAAAATGGCATTCAAGAAGCTGAACCAATAAAAATCCAGGAGAGGGTATTTCCTAACGTTAACTCTACTTGCACACTGGGTGTTATAAAAATGGCTCTACACAGGGCTGTAACCCATTATGACAATTTTCATCGGGTGTTGGTCTCGATAATAGAAAATATAGCCGATACCAATACCGGCAAAAACAGGGAGTGGATTTATACCAATTCTTCTGTTAACACCGTTAGCTCAAGTGGAGTTCAGATTCATCTATTCTTCGATGATTGTGTCAACCATCAAAGAACTATCATTACGGATACGGGCGCATCAACCATGTGTGAATCCGCTGCAGGGGGCGATACCTATCACAGAGTAAAAATCTATCCCTTAAATCCGATTGCACCGTGGACAAGCTCAGACGTGATTGGAAAAATGGAATGGTTGCAGAAAGGTCAATCCGCATCCGGAAAAATGTTTATCAATAAAGGACTGATGACTATAACAGATAGCAATAACGCTCCCCCTGATCAAATGCAGTTCGAATTTAATAGCGATGTAGCGGGAGATTTCAAGGAATTTAGCATCAAGATAGCGCCGTATATTGTTGGCCAATCAGCAGATAGAAGCCTGAACTGGGAGGCCAATGTTATTAAGGTCGCGAAAATTCCAGGTGCAAGCAGCGCGGGGCCTGGGCTTTGGACTGTTCAAGGCAATATTTTCTACCGTTTACGAGTTGGTGGAAATCCGATTGCCACCGATCAGCTTCTTAACGATATGGGCATAGGCCATAATGGCACGGTGCGCTTCCATTTTGCAGCTGTAGCTGAAGATGTGTTTGCAGATGGCAAGGTCTTGTATAAATCCATTATGTCGGAAGCGAACTGGGAGGCCTCCACCTATGGCCCAGGAATTCCGAGTATTTACACACCCGATCCCCCTGGAAAATATGATGACCCATTTCGATGGGACTATGAATTCCACCCTTATGCCTTTTTGAAAAAGATTTATACTCACAGCTTTTCGATGGAGCATTATCAGAATGTGGCCTAT
>Ga0224501_10003261_pt1 | contig 12768 bp, 7 predicted proteins | sample SF_Oct11_sed_USG_4_FD_169105 | JGI IMG/M metagenome (GOLD analysis project Ga0224501, IMG submission 169105) | Sediment microbial communities from San Francisco Bay, California, United States - SF_Oct11_sed_USGS_8_1 | ecosystem: Environmental > Aquatic > Marine > Sediment | place: USA... | reverse complement strand
TCTTTCGGTCATGGGATATTTATGAAGCCATAAGCTCTTGATAGATTTTAATCACGCGTCGCCCCATTACTTTTGTCTCGGTGTTTGGTGCCAGCTAGCTTTACAACAACAAAACCAATGCATAATCCAGAGTCGGTGGCTATTGAGTTTGTTCATAACTTTGATTTTTTGATGACTTATTCACTCAATATTTAGTCAGTGATCATTCTACACAATGTATACGTTGGAGGCGACACAAGAGTAGATTATTTCTCTATAGAGTTGACTCTTGCTGATAGGTAAATGTAAGGTTTACTTCAGATCTGACACACGGGACTACTGTTTGTTATGGCTAGTGTTTGCTTATGTTATTTACATTACAATCACTGAGATGAAGGGCATATAGTGAGGCGCCATTTTAGCTGGGTAGCTATGTCAGTTGGCATTGACTAGCTTTACTGTTCGGTGCGTTTGTTAGAGTTGTTTTGGAAAAGCTCAACTAAAACTGCACAAATGGTGTCAGGTAGGCTGAATTCCATCGATATTCAAATCTGTTGGCATGGTTTTATTATCTTATGGTCTAATTATGCGTCCAAATCCTTTAGGAAGCAGCTTTTGGTGGTCGAGCTTGTGTTTTATACCCAAGAAATGCTGAGGCAACTCATGTGGTTGTGAAATATGCATGTAGTAATTGATTCGTTCTCTAGTAGATAGTGACTGACTATAAATCCGCTGGCGATTGTTTGACATGGCACTGTTTTGATGCCCTCTATAACCAACAAATCGTTCAGGTCATGTCAAGCTGTCTCGCTATGAAATTCAAGCTTATTGAGTTATGGAGGTTAATTCAGTTGCCCTAAACCATAACTAAAAACATGTGCCAAACTCTCTATGAATTGACCATTGAAATTATAGCTCAAACCAGAAATGTGATCTTTTGGGTGGTTGCGCAAATTTGAATAGCCAAGACAAGCCTCTAAGCTTGAGATCTGCCCGCAGCCAGATCTTCCTCCACGATAGTCTTGTTATATTAGTGGATAAAATCAGAGATAACTTGTTGAGTTTGCCACTAAACACCAGCAGTCGGCCATTATAGATTTATGCAGTGCCTTGGCTGACTTGTCTAAGCCTTGTAGGTGAAATCATTGATAAACAATGCAACTGTGTAATTCAGTCATAAAATCAGACAGACTTCATCAAAAGCCATTGACTGTATTGTAGTTAAACAAAATACCTTTCCACATGGGCTGATCGCCTTCACGTGTATAAACAATTTCATCTTTATTTTGCCTACATTATTTTAAACCACCCTAAACTATGTGATTATTTTTGGTTACAGGGCTTCACGCTCTTTGGGAAAGTGTCTTCATGAAGATGGAACAGGAACCGGACCATATGCGCCAACGTGGTCGCCCTAAGGAAGATAAATATTGCGGCGTGTGTGGGGATAAAGCCCTGGGCTATAACTTTGATGCCATCTCTTGCGAGTCGTGCAAGGCGTTCTTCAGGCGAAATGCCCCCAAAGGATTGGTAAGTCCCGTTGGCAAATCTTTTTAAAGAAAATCATGTCAGTGAGTGTGTCTGGTTTGCTATAAATTGGTCGGATAGCCTCAAGGTTATCCCTACTGAGTAAGGGATGGTGAGTGTTTTGTGCCCAGAGGAGCTTTAATTGGTATTGACTTGTATTATTGGGATGCAACTGATATCTCAGCAGCCCTGAGCAAAGAGCTTCAATCGATGTGTTATCTTGTTTTGTAATGAAGATTCATTAGTTAGTACTAAAAGTGTTCGCCGCCCGTGCAAATGTCATGAAACACTATCCGAATTGGCCAAAGCAATTAGGCCGGAGAGTGGTTAGTAGCCTCTAAAGTTAGCAAGGAACCATTATTTTAAACCTACAAATGGGCATATAATAAATCATTGCGGTTGACTAGGCTTTTACCCTGTGGACTGATTTATTGTGAAAGGCATCCCTTGTGGCAGGCTTGTGGTAAGAGGATGAATAGGCCGCTAGTCGATTTTTGATTTTATCAAAAACTCATGAATCTAGTGACTGTATAAGACTGATAACATTTAGATTTGGTGCTGCCCGACAGTCATGCATAAAGGGACGCGTTGAGTGGACCGAAGGGCCTCGGCTCTAATTACATTCACTGATTATAAATTCAGGTAAACCTCAGTGGATTGTCCTCAAGTGGGTTCTTGAGCCCCTGTCAATCTAGTCACTGGCGATGTTGCCTAGTAGTCGAACTAGGAGTTTACGACGCTCCACTTCACTCGAGAAAGCCCCCACAAGTTTCCTTTCACTAGAGGGAGTCAGACTAGATGTTTTGCCTAATGCGCCCAACGAAAAACAGAGTAGGAATGAAATAAAAACACCCAGGCGGATTTGGTAACGGATACCACTTAGATTCATTTATTATTTATAAGGAGTGGAATCAGAGCTGCTGTTTGAATGAACACACTCAGAGCCATTGATGCCACATGCTTGGAAAATTATTTTGCTGTCTGGAAACGATGAGTGATTTAGGCCTCAAGAGAGAGTTTCTCATTGTTCTGGCAAGGCCGAAACATTCAGACCAGCTCACTGGTCTGGAAACAACGATTGTAAAGCCAGACAAAGGTTTGCTAAATATACAGACATGAAGACTCGCAGTGAGATGGCAGAATCCACTTAAGCACTAGTTTGAGATTCTTAGCTACCATTGCTGCAGCGGTTTTTCAACCAAATCCCAGGTTGCCAATTTCAGGAAATCGAAGATCCTGCTTGCTGCTCGATTACAAAGAACTTGAATGCCTGGGCTGGCGTGAACCTCCCTAGGGCTCTACATACTTCATAAGATCGCTAGAGTGATCATAGTCACAGCATGATGGGAGATCTACTGTTGCAGGAATATTTCAAATGCCCGTATGATGAGAAATGTAAGATGGATGTATCGAACCGTCGATTCTGCAAGAGATGTCGATTAAAGAAATGTTTTGATATCGGAATGAGAAAAGAGTACATACTGTCGGAGGAGGAACGTATGAGAAAAAGGCAGAAAATTGAGGAAAATCGGTAAGGTATTTGGCCTCAACCATTTCCTACCTTAGAAAGTGCCTGATTCGATTAACATCTCAGGAATGTGGCTCAGTGTTATGCAACCAGAGTTATAAGAGTCGTGTTACACACATATATGGCAAATCAACTGAAAATCTGAATCTAAGAACACCCTTATTACCAGTTTTTGGGGTCAGTCTGGCTATAAGAACAGTCGGCTCCTGTTGTCAATGCCACTGGCTATTCAGTTAGATTCTCCATTGTTGCCTATTGTTTGGTGGGTTTTGACTCTATCGGCAAGCTGTTTTGTGTGGCAATTCGAAATACAAAGAAGCTGATATTCCACTAACCTCTATCTCTCTACTTTATCAGCTTGTTTTGTTGGACCATATTTACTTAACTAATGTCAGATCCCACCAAATCAACAATATCTCCTACTGCTAAGCTATAAACTGATAAAAAGCTGCTACAGCAGATCAATGTCTAGGGCATACTCACTAGTTGATATATATTACTTACAGGGGGACCCGCTGTGTTTTTCGGGTTATCTCACTGTTGTGGCTTGCCAGCTGTGGTAGTTGAATTTGGAAAAAAATTAATCCAATGTGTGTACTAAGAATGTGAAAGGGTCTTCCAACCACTTAAGAATGCCATAAATGCACTGGACCGCCACTGGGGGTTACCCTCCACCCATCTAGTCTACAGGCTTCGAATAAATAAAAACAAAAAACAGTATCCATTCCAAAAAGCTTTCCCTAGCAACACAAGGGATGCTTCCTTTGAAACTGGGTAATAGAATGATGATGACATCTGGTCTTCCTCTTTCAGACGAGCCAGAGATGTGGAGAAGATGATGCAGTCATCCACGCTGGACAACAACAATACGGTGTTACAGCATGAGAGCAGTCCGGAGTGCATGCTCACTGACCAGATACCACTCATCTGTGATACAACATCAGTGATGGAAATTGATCAGGCCCCTCCCATGCAGGAAGAGCAGTCGCCTCTGATGGGTGCGACTCCGCTGTCACCCGAGGATGATTATGAGATCCAAGAGATCGTTCAATCCTATAAATCGAGTCTAGACATCGGAACAGAGAATCTGCCACCTCCTGAGGAAAAGAATTCGATAAATGACCTTGTCAATGTCTGTGAAGTCAGCATTAGACGGGTCATTGATATGGCGAAAAAGATCAAGACCTTCAAAGCTTTACCACAAATCACACAGATCTGTCTGCTCAAAGGAGGCTCGATAGAACTTCTAATTATCCGATCTGTGTTGACTTATGACAAAGACCGACAACAGTTTCTCGATCAGCGAGATGACTCAAATACGGCTGCCATGACAATCGATCAGTTTAAACAAGCTGCCACACGAACAGACGAGAAATCTCCGGGGGCTCCGTCTCCTATGGATCCTACTCTGCAATTCTCTTTGGTGAATGACTTCATGAAATATATAAAGGTACTGGCCATTGACCTACAAGCTGATGAAACCATGCTGATTTTGTTGCTGCTTATTTCCCTTTTTTCACCGGACAGACCTAATCTCGATCTCAAAGACGTTGTTGCTCGCGAACAAGAGCGATTCTCGATGTTACTTCAACGTTACATATATTCAAAGGAGCCGTTGTACAAAGCGCGCATACTCTACGCCAAACTGCTAATGAAACTCACGGACATTCGAGATCTCAATGAAGAATCCTCACAGGTCTTCCTGAATATGAGCACGGATACAATACAACCACTAATGAAAGAAGTCCTTGACCTCAAATCTAACCCGAGTACGGCAACGTCGCCGGCGAGTGAAACGTCGAGCACGGCCGTGGAAGCAAGTTGAGAACTCACGTCCGGCTAATGTAGATGAAACGGAATGATGGGAGATAATTGGTGCTCGGAAATTATGGGAGAGCCAAGGTGGTTTGCGTTTTTTTTCTATCTCTGTATTTATATGTACATTATACATTATGGCCTAATTATGTATGGAGATTGTATTCTGCGATGTGTCACGGTCGGGCACGATGATACGCAGTGACTATGAAGAAATTTAGAATACTACCCGCGACAGTATTTTGATCCTATATTCTTCTGTGTAAATAATGATGAAATTGCACTATGCATCATTAAAATAAATTTAGCTTCAGCCTTCTGTCATTTGAGGAAAGTTTTCTCATGTCTATGTGTTTAACAAAGGATAGAAATCATTGAACCAACATTATCCATAATAGCTAGCCAGTCTTCGCCAGCATGGTAAATATAGAATCACCATTCATGCTGTTTGTATTGGACCTAGATTGTGTGTATACACACTACTTGCATGGTACTTTTGGCACAGCCTCATACCCATGAACTCTGGCCTTGCTCTCCGAGTTCATGGCCGTTCAGTTGGGTCTCTTGGTTCACTTCAAGGAATCTGATATGAGAATGCCTCTAGCTAGTAGCATATATCACCAGTCTCTCAGGAATTGCTGTTTACATACAGCAGGAAACCGTGTTTATAAACACTGCATGGTGCAAACAAGCTTAGCTGAGTAGTAATTCATAGCTAGCCACTCTTCTGCTCTCCAAGGAATGCTTTCAACTGGCTCACTAGATTATCTGACTTGCGTAGCATAGCCAGGGTAGTTGTTTGTGAATTTTAGTTCTAGTTTTCTTTACCCCTACGATGACTGCTACTAGTTTGTGGTTACCAGTACAGTTTTAGACATGTAGTAGCTTGTCATTTGAGTCCTGTACAAGCGGGAGTACAGTTTGTGCTGAAGTCCAGTGATCGAGACATGTAAAACCAATGTTATAACAGCCAACTATCAAGCTCTTCGAGTTACTCTGCACTCCACTGTTGTGCGTAGTATATCAACTTCATGATTGCGATATCTAACCTTCTTATTCAAAGTTTTATAACAAGCAGTAGCATTTTATTCTGTATCATACTACACCAACAAAGAAAATTAAATTGGCTGGCTTTGGTAAACCAGCTGCTGAATAGAGAATATATAAAGGTGGGGGGGGGGGTGAAAGCAGTGATATGACCAGGTGCCTTTTATGGCCTAGTCATCCGGCCATGTGAACTATTACATTGTAAAGCATATTTTATAGTTACCTAACATATACTTAGCATAACTAACGGTGCAGCCGATTTCATAGATTTGCACTCATCTGGATGGCAATTCGCGTGACAACATTAATCTACTGGGTAAATTATAGGCCCCTTCATAAGACAATTACAAGTTATAATATAATGAACATAAAAAATTACATCCAACCCACAATCACAGGGCCGATCTGACAGTCAAATGGTACAGCAAATGGTAAAAATTCTGTTGAAAACAATGTGATTTTGAAGTTACCAGGTGCAAACAGTTATATTACATCATTGTGATTAGTAATAGTTGGGTAGAGTGGCATTCACTGCTATGTATCGCGCGGCCAGAGGCACACTCGTGTCATAGTTATCTAGATTGGTGATACTGATCACACCGAGGAGTCAAGTAGCTATATCATTGGTAGACAAGTGAGAAAGCTGCGTAGCTTGTCAGTATTATATCATACATCAGTAATAGTGATAGCTGCAGGGCTGGGTCGAAACAAATGAATCACCCTGGCAGATTGTTAGTACATGTGGATATGATATTTTTCTACTCTCATGGGGGTATGGGCGGGCGGTGAGATGGTGAGTCATCATTAGTGCTGAGAAGATTACTCCAAGTACTGCTTTACTACAATCGCGCTGAATATAAACACTAAACGGCTCGGAGTGCGTAACGCCTAGACCCCGTGGACAGTTTGCTTATGATAATCATCACCAAGTGTTACGGTGAGGAAGAAAATGTTGTGAACTCAATATAATGGATGTATTCACCCACAATATCTGATCTGGTTCAGTGGGTTGGTAACTGGAGGCGCCACCAGACTCTACGCTTGGTGTATTACCGATCTCATTACTGAAGCAGAACCTGAGATCGCTAACCTGATTCGTTTCACAAATGCTTATAACTTTATCTTTGGTAACTTGTTAGGTGGGAAGTTATGATGTAGCTAGTTGGGCAACATTGGTTGGCTTACAATAAAAAGTGGTGATCACATGCCAAGTGAAATCCCCCAAACTCACTAGATTGGGGCCCAAACTCATAAAAAAGGCCAAACACAGCTTATAGTTATAAAACATGTTGCAAAACTTATTGTCAATTCCATGTCACTGATCATTGTTGCCGCGTCACATATTGGTGAGGTGTCATGAAAATCGGGATGACAGTCAGAGTGACAGGGTAATATGATATTTGTAAAAAGTAGCGCTTTACTGAAGTCATGTCCCTCCGTTGTGTATGATTGTCCCAGCTGGCGAGGCTTGGTGTACCAACGATTCAGCTATTTATCATCCCACATATTTTTGAGTTTGTCTTCTTGCTTCGCCAGATTAGCCAATGATGGATGAATTTAACTCAACATTTTATTCCTAATGAGCAACTAATGGACCAATTAAAATTCCTCTGTCATTGGCAGTTTTTCCATCCAGGGTCTGGCGGCTTTGTACCACAGCACCTTGGAATAATAATGATGTATGAGAAAGTTCCCACTATGTGAGGAAGTACACTGTAATATTAAAGAATAGTAAGGAAACCCACAGGAGAGGTGGTATTCAGTACTAACTCATAGAAAACCTAACTCTCACTCTGACTCACAGAGGCCCAGGCTTATATGATACTAGCGAGATTGCTAACAGATTAATGATGTATGCTCGATATCTCTCATATATTCGCTATCAAAGTAATTGATTTACCTTGCCTGTAGTAATTTTCTGTGATATCTTCCATCGTAGATGGGAAAACCCTTTCCAACCATATAAGTGATATGACCCTCTGAGTTTTGTAAGGCGAGTCTGGGAATACACAGTCAGAGATTTTACTGTGCACCCGCATCTAGGTGTGCGTTCATTGGTGCTTATACAGTGCAGCATGCATCTAAGCGCGGAAATTAGGCTTATTCATTTCAACCAAAAAAAGGAAAATAAACTTCAGCTTCATTTATGGGGAGAGAGCTGAATATCTCGCTTACAGCGGATACACGTTTTGTGTCTCAGGCACTCTATGGTCTCTGGTTATAGGTTTTCCTTGAAAGGATAAAAAATATCAAATATTAGTCACCAACTAACCAGAATATAGTGCCTCCATGCACCTAACAATCAATTGAAGACTACACGCCTGATATCTGAGTTCTCATCAATGGTTTCACGGGTAAGGATTTTGTGTTATACTCTTGTCCATTTATTACATAAATCTCTCTCTGGAAAATCTAGAACTGTCCTATTTTTTAGCAGTTCTGCATTATTCTCTGCCATCTAATATCGAGAGTCTATTTACAAAAGGAGAAATTTAATGGCGAAAGCAGAAGTATTAGTGATCTAAAAAGAAATATAGATAAATATAGCAAGGATTCGTTGGCCTTATTATACAGAAAACAATTCCATGCAGTGAGCTCTATCAGAACCCTTCAGGGACTGGACTGAAGGCCTCGAGTGCTATCATAGCTGACCTCATCTGTGTTACCAACAGCTGTATTCCAGCAGCTCAGCCAGATAATCACTCAAGGCCCCCATAGCAGTCACAGAAAACCTTTCAGTGACTGATGCATGGTTAACATTATTTTTACATACAAACACCACAATGCAGGTGCTCCACCAAACCCTCTGACCACAATACCTCACAACTCAATATGAAAGTATTACATCTTGGGCATCACACAGCCATTATTAGCGCACACTATCATGTGGGGGTATACAATGTGATAGTGCCCTGTTCATATGACAATCCTGATCAAACTATATCACAGATCTCAATAAGCTTTATAATTACATGTATTGGACACTTATCATGATTTTCTGTATACATATATATTCCAAATAACAGTGATATAATCAAGTGCAGTTTCGTAATGTCCGGTTAAATGAGGACAGATGATTAGGTTGTCAATCATTCTAAAACTGGAGCGGGCGATTACCTTGGTAACCAGCCATTTTTGAGCATTTAAATTCATGACATCTTCTCTACAGCTAGCCAAATTTCATCAATTTACACCAAACACAATCTCATGCCAAATGGTTACGTCTTGTTACCGTGTGAATCAGCATGATCCTGTTCATGCTGAATGCGAGCAACAGAATTCGCCATGGAGACACTGCAGTGGCCAGGAGCTCAGTGATTGATGGGAACTCTCCTCACACAGGTGTCAAACACTAGTTAATCAGCTTCACTCATTAGTAGCAATTAAAGGTTGACTGGTGTAAGATTGATCACCACTACCCTAGGAGATGTTGTCATGTACATGTAGTTATACGGTATTACAACAAAATTATCTCAAAACTTGCCATCAAAACTGGGTAACCAACTGTGTTGCCATAGAAGTCTAGGTAGGTAATTTTATTGGAGCTATAAGAGAATCGATGATCACTTCTTTCATTCTATACTGAGTGTGTGGAAGAATAATCAAAATGCTATGGGAATGATTTGTCATACAGATCATTCTCAGCATGGATGTACAACAGAATTGTTCTTTATCCTCAATGGGGGGGGGTGATTTCTGTTAAAACTCAGTATTCGCTGCTATAACTTTATGGCCACCTCTACCATACTTGAGACACATATGTCATGTCATGGGTCAGGATGACAGCTCTGCCTCTCTGGTGCTACAGCTTGACTACCCAATCTCATATCAATATACAGGGTGACTGATTTGTCAGTTTGAAAAAAATTGATTTACTTTTTGTCTGTTCGTTTATCCATTTATTCGTTCAACTGCCCTCCTGCCTGTGTGCCCGCCCTCCTGCCTGTGTGCCCGCCCTCCTGCCTGTGTGCCCGCCCACCCGCTTGTAAGTCTGCCTGTTTGCCTGTACATCCCTCGCCTGCCTATCAGACCGTCCACCTTCTTGTTCACCCAACCATCCATTCACCCGCCCTCACCTATCCGTCCATCCGCTCGCCCGCATTTTAATCAAGCATAATACTCTCTGCTAATGAACTGACTGCATCCATCTTCCATAGAAGAAGCTAAGGAACATATGTTGGTATTATCTCGCAACAGGCTGAAAATAGAGTAAAAGAAACAAATGGAATCACAAAAAATAAGGAGGAGATGACTAGAAAGCATCTCTGCACTAATCAATGATAATAATGTGAGTATACTTGGTGATATTTTTATAATTCCTGGAATAAAACCCGACCATTGTGTTACGCTGGGAACTTGGGATACCAAGACAGGAATGACATTCGTGCTCGCAACAATAGAAGAACTAGGTTGGTGTCGGCATGAAGCAATGCAGCCATGCTCTCTTCCTGGATAGGTATTGCCAAACCAACTCATGCCTATATTAGAAAAGGTCATGGCACTGGTGTGCCCAGCAAAGATGAGAAATGCAGGGGCCGGATGTTGGGTTCCGGTGCAATCACTATGAATGCCAAGAAACCTCAACACTGGCAGTTCTCCAGGATTAGTAAGTATTGCCTCTATTTACACCTACCTGTATATCTATGATACTTATAGGGTTTGGATAACTCTATGATAACACTGCGTTTAGTTGAGAATTGTGAGTTTGGCTGCTTAAAAATCTGGCAAAAATACAAAACAATAGATCCAGTAGATAAATATTACAATACTAGGCTCACGAGTTTAGCCTCAGATCAGATCAGATGTTATGTATTGGATAGTATGAGTGGAGACACATCTTGATCCGTTAATGTCTGCACTGGTATGAGTGTGTGGTCAACAGGCCAAAACTCCAACAATTTTGCAATTCTTGCCTTTTGATGATCTAACCAAGTCCGAACTCAAAAAGGGAATCCTGTGCAATGTAACTTAAACATCATATCCAGTTTTAAAATTTGAGATGGTGTCATACAGATCAATGACATCACAAGAAACCCCTTGATAGTGAGGGTACAAGGGGGGATGGAGGGAGGGTGTTGGCCGGAATAGGGATTTACCAAGACTGATATGATCCCAGAATGCAACAGGCACTCACTTTCAACAGTTCATTCAATGAATAAATCATAATCAGTGTGATGTGGTTTACCAGAGGGTCTGAAATCATGGCGGAGACTGTTGAGCGGTTTCCCTGGTATCTGTTTCCAAATAACTATGAATCGAGCAACAGCTTACAATGTTCAACCCGGAAGACATGGTCAATCAACATTCACAAGACTATTTTTGCTCTATGCATAATGCGTGAGCAGGCTGCTTTGATTTTAGGACACTTTTTGACTTCAACAACCATTTTTACTATTGTCGACTGAAAAATTACGGGAGCCGACAACTCTATCAAGTACCTCGGCGGCATGCATCAGTGCAGCTGCCTGTAAATGGAAAAGCTCCGTATAAACAATGTGATCAAAGGTCTATGGTGGTTTGATCCCAAAGCTTTTACAATTTGCCAAGGTTTATTTCAACCATTTTGTTCAGAATTGGTCAAAGGTATAAATCTCTGTACTTTTGATGGATGCACTTGATTTCAGTCCCTCTCCCTTGTAAAGACCTAATTCCCTCTTTCAGAAGGTGGACAGACTTATACAGCGAGATAGCTCAGTGAGCAGAGGGTTTGATATGAGATCCTGGGTTCAAAATTCTGACTTCAATCTCGGTCATACTACATGTGTGGGGTCCTATTACTAGTATGGGCTCTCAACTCCTATACCCGCTTCAGAACAAGGCTCAGGGTCAGGAGGTTTACTAAATACTCTGTATATACACAGTTCACTGGATGAGAGGGTGACTCAGATTGCTCAGGTCGGTATATGATGATTACAGGGGTGGATATACCCGAGGAGGTTATTCCTGAACCACGTCTCCTACGTTCACCATCTCTAGAAGCTCTGAGACCAGCCATCACTGCGAGCTACTACATCCTTCATATTCTAACGACTATATACAGTGAGACTATCTCCTCTGCAGTCCCCATAGATAGTTACTCTCCCTTCCCTAACACCATGCTGCTGTCACACTCACCACAGCTGTTTGTATTATTCATTTTATTGCTATACATGGAGTCATGAGTGGTGTAGTGGTTGAGATGTTGGATCTTAACATGAGCTGTGATAGGGCATTTAGTTTTTATCGATAATTATTCCCGTTACTCTAGAAAAAAACTCCGGCAGCCATTTTACTTAACTAAATTCGCAAATGATTATCTAGACTATTTTTGACACTCATTTTTATTCTGTTCTATTTAGGGCATCTCATAAAACATAGCATCATTGCCATTGAACTGCTGTTCCCTGACTACTGCTGTCACTTCCATTTGTTGATTGATAAATGATCTTCTTATTAATGAGGAATATCATATGAGATCTGGAAACATTATACAGATTTGTTACAAAGCAACCGCTGTCACAGCCTTTTGGCCTATTATGGGAATAATTGTATCAGGAGCAAAATTACTTAGGTTTGTACTGAGTACCCCATACATGGAACGAGGATGTATCAGAAAAAATGGCAAAGGGATGGTCAATTTCTAAAATCATTTTTGTTTTACATGCATACTAGCTACACTAGCTACACTAGCTACACTAGCTACACTAGCTACACTAGCTACACTAGCTACACTAGCTACGCTAGCTACACTAGCTACACTAGCTACACTAGCTACGCTAGCTAAAAATAGTGTTTGAATTGAAATTTTCCAAATTGAGATTCCTGGTAGTCCGGTCAGTTGCTGTGCCCATTGAAATTAGATAATCATGATTGCAGATTATAGAATAAAACCA
>Ga0224501_10003260_pt1 | contig 12769 bp, 7 predicted proteins | sample SF_Oct11_sed_USG_4_FD_169105 | JGI IMG/M metagenome (GOLD analysis project Ga0224501, IMG submission 169105) | Sediment microbial communities from San Francisco Bay, California, United States - SF_Oct11_sed_USGS_8_1 | ecosystem: Environmental > Aquatic > Marine > Sediment | place: USA... | reverse complement strand
TCAAAAGCCCACCTGGTTCGGCTGGATGCTGCGCGGCCCCAGCAATCTGAAATCGGTATGGGATCGCACCTTTCGTAAAGACAATCTTGATGCCCTTGCCTCCATCGCCGCAAGCTCAGCTTTGCTCATCGCCTATGATGAAGAGATCCTGCTCGGCTCGCAAAAACTGGCACGAAAAGTCGGCCTGATCTCCGACTCAAAATCGGGTCGTGAAATCAACTATCTGTTCAAAGAACAAGTCAACGGTGTCGATTTGCCTATCTATGTGCCCGCCAATACCAACTCCACGCTTTATTACATAGGGGACGGCTACACCCAGTTGGGCATAGTCAGCTCCATGGTGGGCTATGGTCTTTGGAATAATGACTACCGTGCATTGAGCGCAGCAAGCCAGAACGTAGAGGCCTTGTTTATTACCGGCATCATGATCCAGTTATTTAAACGGACCACCGGACGCGAAGCCCCCTTTCGCCGCACCGAAGAAGGCGGAAAATGGCAATGGTTTCCCAATCAGGAAGACTACAATAAAGATGTACCCAAATATGATGCCTTCCCTTCGGGTCATTTAGCCACCGCCATGGCCGCAACCACCGTGTTTGCGGATAACTACCCCGATCACGCCTACATCAAACCTGTAGGCTACACCCTCATGGGCCTGCTCGCCTTTGGCATGCTCAATAATGGCGTGCATTGGGCTGGCGATTACCCACTTGGGATCGCGATCGGTTACACATCCGCCAAGGTCGTAACCAGCCGCATCAAGAAACGCGGTGTCATCGTTTCTGAACGGACAGACAAGGCCAAGTGGCAGTTTGTGCCCACGATGATTGGCACCGCCCCCGCAATCGGTTATCGTTATACACATTAATATTAAAAAAGGCGCAAGATATGACCGCTCATAAAAATATAGCAGTACTATTGCTAACTTGCCCCGATCAACCGGGACTGGTTTCTCGTATCGCCGATTTTGTCTTTAAAAACGGCGGCAATATACTGGACCTGGACGAGCACGCCGATCCCTACGAAAAAGAGTTTGCCCTAAGGCTGGCCTGGGATTACTCTGATTTCACTATCGAGAAAGAAGACATTGCCAGTGAATTTGCCAAACTCGCACAGACCTTAAAGGCCCAGTGGCGTATTCAATTTAGAGAACCACCACTAAGGCTTGCGGTGTTCGTGTCCCGTTATCAACACTGTCTGCTGGAACTATTGTGGCGTTATAGTCTAAACGAGTTTCCGGCCGAAATTTCCGTAATCATCTCAAATCACAAAGACTCGGAAAAAATCGCCGAGCAATATCAGATTCCATTTTACCACTACCCGATCGATGCCAAAATCAAGGATACACAGGAAAAGAAAGAACTGGAGCTCCTGAAAGACCATCAGATAGACACCATCGTGCTTGCCCGTTACATGCAAATCCTTAGCAAACGGTTTACCGAGGCCTATCCGAATCAGATTATCAATATCCATCACTCTTTCTTACCCGCCTTTGCCGGCGCAGACCCCTACCGCAAGGCACATCAACGCGGCGTAAAAATAATCGGGGCCACCAGCCACTATGTAACTGCCGACCTGGACGAAGGCCCAATCATAGAACAGGACATTACCCGCATCAGCCACAAAGATTCCGTGGAAGACCTGATTCGAAAAGGACGCGACCTGGAAAGACTGGTGTTCGCAAGAGCCATTAGACTACATTGCGAACACCGTGTCTTGGTCAGAGGGAACAAGACGCTGGTGTTTGAGTAGTGCCAGCGCCTTAATTTTTTAACATCGATTCTCTTCTCGATTCATTTTTACGGTAACACTCAGGGAATAATAGGCAGTATTGGTGGTTCAAATTTAACACCGCACAAGATCGTGGCACATGCATTTGTACTACTATTGGCGTTCACAGTCAAAACACAAGAAGCCCCTTGGGCTGCACATGCCCCCAACCACTTCAAAAATGTAGAAGTTGAACCTGTATCCGATGTCGCAATAACCGTCACGGTGGTACCCTTGTTGAGATAGGTACTACAACTTCTTCCGTTCACCGAATTCGCTGAGCACAAAATACCAAGCTTTGTAGCATCCTTTCTTATTACGCCAGCAAGCCCATTCTCTACCGATAACGTCATCTTTACTTTAGTCTCTGCGTTTTTCTCCCCAGACACTGCATTAGCCGTTTCGTTTACGGCCCTAAGCTTGTAGTAATAACGAACACCGCCAGTCAAACCCGTATCCGTGTAGGCATAGCTTGCTTGATTTGCTGCTACCGTTGCAATGGCAGCCGCAGAATCACTTACGGGTGAGGTCGAACGTAAGATCTCATAACTCTGGGCACGCAGAGAGCTGCTCCAGCTCAAGTTGAGAGTGGTACTGCTGTCGGCGGGAACAGATAGCACTAGCACGGGTGTGGCTGGAGGGTCGAGCTTGGTGGCCTGACTCACTTGTGCCGAACTCACGCCTGATCCTACAACCAAGCCGTTTCCATGATTTAATGCCACGACCTTGAAATAGTAAGTCGTGGAGCCACTAAGCCCTGTTACGTTCAAACTGGTGCTCGTCGCATTTAAGCTATCCGAACCAGGAAGCTTATTAACATCGCTTGGAGTAAAGCCGTTATCGATAGACGCATGAACGCGATAGGCAGTAGCGCCACTCGCCAATGGCCAGTTGATTGTCATGCTTGCGTTGGTCACATTTGTAAACGATATTCCACTCGGTTGTGCCGGCGGAGACGACGCCGTTGTAATCGCCCCCAGATATATATAGGGGGACTTACCATGGTTATTTGTCGCACGTAATCGATAGTAATGTATGGTTTCTTTTTCTAGGCCACTATGCCTAAACGACCCAACATCACCGGAGAGTGTAGTTAGATTAGTGTAACCAGCATGATCGGCAGTATTGCTATGATCTATGACGTAGTTGGCTACTACACCTTTTGGCGGACTCACAGGAAGAAACCAACTTAGGTCTATAAAACTCTGAGTAAGGTCTGACATTTTAAAGTCAGTTGGTGTGTCTGGCGCCACGTCTTTAGTGGTCCCGCTCAGCGGAATAAAATCCGCAGAACCCTGATTGTTTTCAGCAAATATTCTATAGAAGTAGGTGGAATTCGCGAGTAAAGAGTTTGCATCTAGATAGGCTGCATTTCCAGAGTGTAGATTCGTGATCGCACTATAGCTTCCTTCAGCTCCTGTTGGGCTGCGTTGAATTAAATAGTTCTTGACTGTAGTAGTTGCATCAGAAACCGGCTCCCAGCTCAACATCATCTTATCGCTGGAAGTAGGCGTTGCCAGCTCACCACTGATCTGCGAGGGAATGCTTTCGGGTATCAGATCGGTTTCAACTCCCGTTTCAGAGGAAAGACCAGACACACTATTGAAGTAGCCTGCACGAACCCAATATTTGTAGTCCACACCGGGGCTTAAGCCTATTTCTGTACTAAATGCATCATTCCAGTTATCGATAAACGAACGGGCATCCGGACCAAGTACAGCGATAGACTTGGGCGTTTCAACCACATTGAGATTCTGACGTACGACAATGAAGCGATCCACATTGGCGCCTGAGTGACTCCATGAAATGGCGACACGATGATCGGATAGTGAAGTAGCGCTTAGGCCACTTGGAATTCCGGGAGTGTCTATGGGAATCGACAATGTTTTTATCTTGTCCGATGTGGATGCATCACCGTTTATTGTTTCGGTTTTATATTTCCTCACCGCGCGAACCTGGTAGAAGTAATCCGTATCGACCGAAGCGGTTTCATCTATATATTCTGTTTTATTGGTACGGACTTGTCCTATTGAACTAAATGAAATCGGATCAGCGATGGATCGCAGGATCTCAAATCTATCCTCATTGTCTGACAAATCGTCCCACGTCACTTTAACTTTGTTCACACCAATGTTTTCGGCTACAACATTTCCAGGCTTATTGGGGAGATCCTTATTTTCCAACGCCGGAACTGTAACCACAACGTTTTCACTGCGTTCTACACCATTCCCCGCACTATTGTAGCTCTTGACGTGATAAACATAGGACTGCTCCGGCTTTACATCGCGATCCACAAATTCCGTTTGATTGGCCATAGTGCGGCCAACCTCCGAAAAATCATTGTCATGCTGAATTGAACGAAAGATCTTGAAGCCGATTTCATCCTTTGACTGATCTTCCCACTTCAGAGCCACACGGTAATGACTAATGGCCTCAGCACTTAGATTGGTCGGGGCTTCTGCTTTTTGCTCGGTAAATAGACTGGCGCTGAAATGATATGTTTGAGTACAAATCTCTGGCCCATCAATCTCCTCTCTAGGTCTTATTTGAACCTTGTAATAACCACCAAAGCTCTCGCCTTCAAGATCAAGTTTGCTCTCTGAAATATTCTGATGAATAAAACTACCTGTTTCGCCGCCAGGATAGTAGGCGCTAAAACGTATCTCACTGCCATCCCGCTTAATCGGCACGATGGCATTTTCGCTATACATCACCAGACCACCGAGGGGACCCTTAGCCATGGTGACAGCCGTTTGTGTAGAAATTTCTAGCGTTGGGTCACAGAAATTGTCATAAATTTTCTTTCCAATCTCACTCAGTTCTGTGTAGACCAAATTGGGATTACGAACCGATTTTATCCCCACTATTCGCCCATGCCACACACCGGTTACATCTTCAATAGGAGTTGTTATATCCGGTTTCTGGCTCACCCCAGGTTGCGATGCATCTTCGGCACCACTGCCACAGGCAGCGAGAATTAAAGATACACAAACAAAATACACAAACCGAGCAAATTTATAGTGAAGCATCATTGCTTTCCCTCAATATTGTTAAATTTGTAGTAGTAATAAAAAACTCAGCTTAATTAAAAAAGCCGAATGAATTTCTGCCCACGTATGAACTCTGAATTTCTTTTGCGTCAAATTAATTAAATTTAAACACATCGCATCTAAATTAGTTAAAGAAAACATTAACATAGCTACTTGTTGATGCCTCAAATTTACAACCGCCCTGAACAATTAGACTATTGTTACAAAAAGAAAAACCATTGCCACTGGCCTCAGCCTCATCCCCGTCAATAACAAGCACCGTAGTAACCCCTATATTTACTAAGGCCCCCAAACTAAAACCAAAAGAACACGAGTTGAAGGTATCCCCAACGGGGACTACACAAGGAAAAGTGAGCCCATCGCCAGCAAGATTCACAGCGTTACCAGGAACTCCTTCTACATACACATCAACAAGCACCTTGGTAGCAATAGAAACCACCTCGGAGAAAGATTCTTGAGTGGAGTTATTCCTTGCCGATACTTTATAAAAATAAGTAGTCCCCTCATTTAATCTTCTATCAGTGAAAAATGTTTCGGTCGATGTGGAACCAATATAACTATTCACATTCTCCGCTGAAGTACCTCGGTAAACACGGTATTGAATTGCGCCCTCTATCGGTTTCCAATCTATAGTAACCGTCTCACTGGTCGCTGAAAGCGTAATCACCGGAGGCAATGTTAGGGTTTGCACAGACCAATTATTTGAATCCACTTGTGCAGTACTGTTTATGGCTCGTAAAAAATAGTAGTAGAGCGTATTCGGTTGGAGCTGGGAATCCGTGAATTCACCAACACTAACGCCTGCATCAACTTCACCAACTAACGCTGGTTCCGTAGCTGCTGTGAAACGATAGATTTCATAGCGCTCAGCGCGTTGATCTATATTCCACCTAAATTTAACCGCATTGGCCGTCGATCCCACAGAATAAACACTAGGTTTTTGTGGCGGCGCAATCAAGGTAGTCTCAGACTGGGGATCAGATTCCACACCAGCCCCAACTCCAACTTCATAACCGTTTCCGTTGTTTACAGCCACTACTTTAAAAAAGTATTCGGTTTTATCTTTCAGAGCACCAACCAGAAAGGTATTAATATTTGCAGCCAGCGGATTCGCACCAGAGATCAACAAATTCGCATCAGGGCTCACCCCACTGGATCGATAAACCCGGTATCCCAGCGCCCCTTCCGAAGGCGCCCAATTCAATCGCATGGAGTTGTAGTTAATATCGCTAAAATTCAAACCCGTGGGCTTCTGCGGGGGCGTTGATGCGGTCTTAACAGGCCCCAAATAAGTGTAGGCCGACTCACCATACGCATTACTGGCCTTTATTCGATAGATATAATTGGTGTCACTTTGCAGACCACTATGACGAACGCTGGAGGCACTCTGATCGAGAGCAGACACTAGGCTGTAGTCATTGGCCTCACCTGAAGTGGAATATTCAACAATATAGTTTTTAACGATCCCGGAACTCAAGGTAGGAGGGGGCAAATCCCAGCTTAGATCAATTGATAAATGCGTGATTATTGTGGAGCGTAATTCGGCCAAGGCTTGCGGGGCTACATCATGGGTGGAAGCGCTCTTCGTAAAACCGGCAACCTTCTTATCCACCACCACGGGAATGATTTGATAGGTGTAACTTGTATTGGGCTGTAGCGCCGGATCAGTATCCAGAAACGCACGAACTCCCGAGGGAAGGACTGCTATCTCTCTCCCACCACCCGCTAAACCTGATTCGGTTCTAATCAAGTCATAGTACAGTATTGAATCTTCGGCATCCTCAGCCTCCTGCCAACTCAGCAACACCGCATTGCTGGCACTTGGCGTTACTTCAAAACCAAGAGGGACTCCCGATGGATCTTCAGGCACAGACGAAGTAGTGGTCTCAACCTCTGAACTGAGCCCACTCACACTATTGAAATAGCCTGCCGCAACAGAATAGACGTATGTCGTTTCAGGGAGCAGAGCAATGACCTTATTCGTGGCGTCATTCCAGTTGTCAGAATAAGAGCGTGCTTCTGGCCCCAATACCGCGATGGGCTGCGCATCACCGGCCTCACCTGCCAGCTTTCGATACACGATAAATCGATCCACATTTGAGCCTGAATGCGACCACTCCAAGGCAACACGAAACGGAGACACAGCCTGCGCATTAATTTGACCAGGTGCAACTGCGTCTGCGCCAGGGACAGGTAATGTCGTAATTAGATCGGACTCGGTCGGAGTATCGGAGCGCACAGGCTGGGGCGAATTGCCCTTAATGCTATACACACGGTACGAATAGCCAGTACTTGCAGAAACAGTCTTATCAACAAACTCGGTTTCACCGGCGGGCACAAGAGCAACTGTGATAAAGGTACCAACACTTTCGTCCGCTCTTTGGATTTCGAAAAAATCCTCGTTATCCGATTTATCCTGCCAGGTGACCAGGACTTGATTTACAGCAATATTTTTCAGAACCATATTGCCAGGAGCTGACGGCGCACCAGTATCGGCTGCTCCCAATTCCACATACTGAGGGGTTCCGAGCGCGCTCTTTCCGGCACTATTGTAACTCACGATCCGATAGGCATAGGCCGTGTTTGCTTGCAGTGTCGCATCAATATAAGTCGTATCATTGGCCGGAACACGGGCCAACAAACTGAAGTTTCCTGTTCCAAAGATCGAGCGATAGATCTCAAAACCCGTCTCATTATCAGACCGGTCTTCCCAGTGCAGTGCGACTCGGTAGGCCGATAACGCTTCCGGGTAAAAGTTGCTGGGTGCTTCTGGGGTATTCGCCGACTTGATACTACCACTTAGGGAGTAGGTCTTGGTACAGATTGCTTTTCCAGAGATTGCATCGGGTGAACGAATCTCTTGCGCAAATTCACCACTAAAGCTTTTTCCTGCTACGGTAAATTCAGCGGACGATATATTCTGGTGGAAGGGGTTAGCATGAGTTCCACCATAAGAATAACCACTAACACGCAATTTACCTTCTCGATAACTGGCAGAGTATAGCGATTTACCCATATAGAACTCATAGACACCAGCAGATTTCATGCGCAATGTCAGCGCATGATCATCAACCGCGGGTACATTTTCACAAGCCACATTACGGGTGTGCTGAGCGGAAGCGGACAAAAGGTCCGACTCTGTCAGATTGGGATTCAAATAGGAATCAAGAGAGACTTGTCTCGCATGCCAGACTCCACTCACATCGGCGATCGGCGCGCTCTTGTTACTGGGTGAGCCTCTTGACGCCTCTTCGACACCACTGCCGCACGACTGCAATAGCAAAATAAATGATAAGAGCCCCGCAAACCGCAACGCTTGCCGTTTAGTCTTCATCGCCACCCTCATGTCCTTATGTTGTATTAGTAATAGGTGATGGACTTGTAAATTATATCAGTTATGTACGCGCTAAGGTATCGCCGAAAAAGCGCAAAAACGGTCACAGCTTGATCAAAAAAGACTCAACTGTTTAGAACAACGCTTTGGTATTCGAAACCTGCGTGTATCCAGTGCGCCACTGCGGGCATTCAAACCCAAGCGTTTACTGGTGAGTTTAAATCGCTTTTCAATTACCGCCGCATAAGCACCTGTGCCACGCATGCGCGACCCAAAGGCAGTGTCGTAATCATTACCACCCCGCGCGTCACGGATAAGATTGATAATACGCTGGGCCTTCAAGGGTTCGTTTAACTCCAACCATTGGTAAAACAGTTCGGCGGTCTCCAAGGGGAGACGCAGCAATACATAGTTCGCTTCATCTGCACCTGCTTCCTTGGCCCCAGTGAGCACCTGTTCCAGTTCTTCATCATTGAAACCGGGAATCACTGGCGCAAACAGCACACTCACCGGAATGCCTGCCTCAGATAACGTCTTCACCAATTGTAAACGGCGCTTGGGAGTCGCGGCTCTAGGCTCCAGTTTGCGACCCACCGAATTATGCAGACTGGTGATAGAAATGGCCACACGCACCAGATTCTCTTTTGCCATACTGGCCAACAACTCCAGATCCCGTTCTATCAATGCAGATTTCGTGATGATTGTTACCGGATGACGAAACTCGGCCAGCAGACCCAATATGCCTCGTGTGATTTCCAGTTTACGCTCCACCGGCTGATAGGCATCGGTGTTGGCACCCAAAGCGACCACCGCCGGTTTGTATCCGGGTTTACGCAACTCTTTCTCCAATAACTCCCGTGCATCATGCTTGGCAACTATTTTGGTTTCAAAATCCAATCCCGGCGAATAACCCAGGTAGGCATGGGTAGGACGCGCAAAGCAATAGCTACAACCATGTTCACAACCCTTATAGGGATTGATGGAGCGATCGAAAGGCACATCGGGAGACTGGTTATAAGTGATAATGGATCTGGAACGGTCGGCAATGATTTCTGTTTTGGGTGGCTCACGCTCTTCCTGAAACCAACCGTCGTCGAATTCTTCCCGTTGTAGAGACTCAAAACGACCCGTGGCATTACTCACGGCACCACGACCCTTATTGATGTGAAGGACGACTGCTTCTTCCTTGAACATGCCCGATACTTTTAATACACCCTGTTTAAAGTGTAGCGAATCAAGAAGATCTTGAGTAGATTTCTCTTAATTTTTTTACAGTTAGCCTGGCCTCGTCTGCCAGCTCCAAGGCCCGTTTCAAGCGCGCAGGCGCAGAGCGGCCCATGCACTTGTGCTGTGGATCACCGTCTATACCTTCCTTGAAGCCTACCATCAAGCGATCACGATCCACTTTCTTGCCCGTGAGCCATTCCTGTATATCCATCACATCGTTGGCCACGTCTTGCGCCAATTGCTGATGATCATTCCACAACTCGTCCACCACACCACCGCATTCCAGGCCGGCGATATTAGTCGTTAGGATATAGACATTCTTGCGCACCAGCTCGTATTCCATATCATCCGCCGAAGGCACTACATGGGCGGGGATATCCAAAGTCGCCAGGGCGTTCACCAATATCGCAGCACCCGGTCCATAGGCCGGACTGGATATGAGCACTTTCGAGTCCATACCCTTTTTCTTTTCAAACCACACCGAAATTACGGTAGGATTTTCCAATTTGTGAGACAACCAATCGCGAGGCAGTAATTCATTTTGCAGCAACGCGACCTTGTTTTGCCAGGCAGCCGGTAGCTTGTCTAGGGAGGGATGCAAGTCCGCTTCGGCTACGGCATTGAGCACTATCGCCGGTTGCGGTATGTGTTCGGCCAAGGCATTGATATCAGTTTGACGTGTGACCGGGTAGACAGGATGCCCCAGCTTCAAAAGCCCTCTGGCAAAAACACTCCCCATTTCTCCCAAACCAATTACGACTGCCGCCTGCTTCACAATGCACCTCGTTTAGATTCCCAGTGAGACACATTGTACCGGATAGAACGGGATATTCCACTGCAGCGTAGACGTGTTAAGCGTATCCCCCTACAACTCGGGTGCAATCTCACCCATGCGCCCGGCACGAAAATCCTCAATCGCCTGATAGATCTCTCGCTGTGTATTCATCACAAAGGGCCCATAGCGAGCAACCGGTTCGTTGAGCGGCGGGCCCGCGAGTAACACAAAGCTGGCTTCTTCACTCGCTTGAGCAGGAACGGACACCCTCACCGCATCCCCCTCACTCAACACGGCCATCTGTGCTTCGGTGACTGCATTTTCCGAGTCCGCAATCGTGAGTTGCCCCGTTAAGATATAGAGAAAGGCGTTGAGCCCGTCGGGAATCGATTGCGTTACCTGCCCACCCGGTTGAATCTTGAAGTGCAGATAGATGATGGGAATGTGGGTATCGATCACAGCGTTCACACCCATGGATTCCCCCGCGATGACCCGCACCCAGACCTTGCCATCGGCACTCGTCGCCGTAGGCAATTTATCAGAAGGGATATCCTGATAACGCGGACGTGTCATTTTTTTCTCTGCGGGGAGATTCACCCAAAGTTGAATACCATTCATCACGCCGCCACTTTTCAAGAAATCTTCCCGTGGCAGTTCGGAATGCACTATTCCTGCACCCGCCGTCATCCATTGCACGTCCCCCGGATTCAGATCACCTTTGTTCCCATGCGAGTCCTTGTGTTGCATGTGTCCCTCTAACATATAGGTGACGGTTTCGAATCCTCGATGGGGATGATCCGGTGCGCCAATGGCCTGATTCGGTGGCCAGTCTACCGGCCCCATATGATCAAACAATAAAAAGGGATCAAAATAATTCATCGTGCGAGTCGGGAAAGGGCGGCGTATGGGAAAGCCGCCTCCCTCCAGGGTCTGCACGGAATCGATCACTTGCTTTAGTTGGCGCTGTTTTTTCAATTAGGCAAACCTCTCTCTATTATGCGGCGCATCATAGTTTAATTCGGGCCCTTTCGGCACGATGCGTGTGGGATTAATGGCTTCATGACTCCAATAATAGTGGCGTTTGATGTGATCCAAATTGAAGGTCTCCTTCACGCCGGGCCATTGATAAAGTTCACGCATATAGTTGGAAAGGTTTTCATAGTCCTTGATGCGCTTTTTGTTGGCTTTGAAGTGGGAGTAATACACAGGATCAAAGCGCAACAAGGTAGTGAGCAAACGCCAATCGGCTTCAGTAATTCGATTCCCTGCCAGATAGCGCTGCCTGGACAAACGCTCTTCGACCTGATCCAAAGCAGTAAAGAGTCGATCATAGGCCTTGTCGTAGGCCTCTTGCGTGGTGGCAAAGCCGCAACGATAGACGCCGTTGTTTACATTTTCGTAGACCAGCTCATTGATCTCGTCTATTTCATTTTTTAATTCGGCTGGATAGTAATCCGTGTTCTCGCCTGTCAACTGATTGAAGGCCGAGTTGAACATGCGAATAATTTCCGAAGACTCATTGCTCACCATGGTCTCATTTTTTTTATCCCAAAGGACGGGCACCGTAACAACACCGGTATAGCGGCTATCGGCCTTGGTGTACACCTGATGCATGAATTCAAAACCGTAATTGTGTTCCACGGTGGCACCGGGAAAATCCGCGAACTTCCATCCGGGCTCGCCCATATCGGGATGCACGACCGACACGCTGATCAAGTCTTCCAATTTTTTAAGCTTTCGAAAAATAAGGGTACGATGAGCCCAGGGGCAGGCCAAAGACACATATAAATGGTAGCGACCCGCTTCAGCCTTAAACCCTCCGTCCCCGCTGGGACCAGGTGAACCATCAGCCGTGATCCAGTGACGAAACACCGAGTCCTTACGCTTGTATTCGCCGTCTTTGGTGGATTGCTTTTTCCAATCCCCTTCCAATTTCCCGTCTACTAAAAGACTCATCGCCTTGGCTCCTTTTATCAAATCTTGCCTTTAGAGCTATTATCGTTCATATTTGTAGAATTAAAAGCGCATTTATTTGACTTTTTTAATCTAATTTTTCGAACATTTCACTATGAAGACCTCTCTAGAACAGTGGATTGCCTTTCAGGCCGTGGTGGATCAGGGCAGCTACGCACAGGCTGCGGCGCATCTGCATAAAAGCCAGTCCACCCTCAGCTACGCCATTACACGCCTGGAAGAACAATTGGGCCTGGAGTTGTTGAAAGTTGAGGGGAGAAAGGCGCAACTCACTCCCATAGGTGAGGTCTTGCTCGCACACTCCAGACACCTGACGGCAGAAGTGCAACAGATTGAGCAACTGGCAAAGAATCTGTCTTCAGGTTGGGAGCACGAAATCCGACTGGTGGCGGATGCGGCTTGTCCTGTTAACTATTTAATGGACGTGCTCAGAATTTTTGCCCGTGATTGCCCACAAAGTAGAATTCGTCTAACCGAAGTGGTGATGAGCGGCGGCGCTGAACTCATCCATGAGGGCAAGGCGGACCTGGCCATCACCGCTTTTGTGCCCAGTGGCCTTTTGGCAGACAAGCTCTTTGATGTGGAATTCATAGCCGTCGCCCACCATGAACACCCACTCAATCAATTTGATAGAGCGCT
>Ga0224501_10003259_pt1 | contig 12773 bp, 16 predicted proteins | sample SF_Oct11_sed_USG_4_FD_169105 | JGI IMG/M metagenome (GOLD analysis project Ga0224501, IMG submission 169105) | Sediment microbial communities from San Francisco Bay, California, United States - SF_Oct11_sed_USGS_8_1 | ecosystem: Environmental > Aquatic > Marine > Sediment | place: USA... | reverse complement strand
CTGCCGGGCGAAGTAATATTGATTTCAATCGTTGTCTTTTAGTTTTAGTATGATATCTGCGATATACTTTTCAGTAGGCTAAAGTTAAAGCAAGCTTGTCTTAGCGTTTTAGTTTGCTTTCCATGTTGACTATTTTACATACGAAAAACATTTTTTGAATTTTAATGTACAACATAGATATCCGAGAAATCAATTCATCAGCCGTGCTGCCGCTGCGCCATCAAGTATTATGGCCAAATAAGCCAATTGAATTCTGCAAAGTTGCTGATGACTGGATTGCATGGCATTTCGGCGCTTTTATAGAAGAGCGATTGGTAAGTGTAGCTTCGGTTTATCCTAAGGGTAACACCGCTCGCCTGCGTAAATTTGCAACATTGCAAGATTACCAAGCGCGGGGGATAGGTAGCCAAGTTCTGTTACATATATTGAAGCAATTGCAAAGCCGAGGCATCACATTATTTTGGTGCGATGCAAGAGAATCAGCATTGAAGTTTTATGAAAAATTTGGAATGAAATCTGAAGGCGAGCGGTTTTACAAGTCGGATGTTCCTTATTATAAAATGTGTTTAATGCTTAATAATGAGTAGATGAACAATAAATGCATTAACCTACTTGTTAGATGATTAGAAAGTTAAGCCAAAGCAAGAAAATGTAGCAGGTATAAGTGCTAAGCTTGTGTTGGGGTTAACATTAAAGATTACTTATGAAAATATTCAGTACTAATTTGACGGATGAGGATAAAAAACTATCAATAGCAACAACGGGTGAGTTTGATGTGTATTTTTATTGAAAGCCCGCAGAAGATTAAAAGCTCAAGTGATTGCCAAATTAACGACTGGCTAAATTGCTCCTGATTTACCGCTGTTGTGCTTGGCAAAACTGTTATTTTTTTAGCGTATGATTTGACTAATTTAGATTAATGCAAGGAATCGTCGTGGAAGCGCTTTAGTCGAGCAATTGGCAAAAGCGTTTCTTGGTTCAATCAAACATGATAGATTTTATTTTTCAGCCACATTTTTACGATAAGAGTTATATGAATGGACAAATTTTCAATTAGAAAATCAATTATTATTCAAGCAAAGCCAGAACAGGTGTTTGATGCATTGACCTCTAGCGAAGAAATACCCAAATATTTTCCAGTCGAGGAAGTGATATCAACCTGGATTGAGGGCGCAGAGGTTTTATATAAGGGTACGGTTAATGGGCAAGCATTTACAGATTATGGACGCATTGAAAAACTTAAACCACCGCATATTTATGAATATCGTTATTGGAGCACTAATCATGGTAGTGAGAACTTGCCGGAGAATCACTTAGTCATTAGTTACCAGCTGAGCAACGATAATCAAGCGACAAAGCTTGTGTTGGAGCAACGGCATATTAGCTCCGCAGATATGTATGAAATGATGAATAATCATGTTTGGGATGCATTATTGCAAGCGTTAAAACATTATGTTGAGGCAAAGCCAGCATAAACAATTGTATAGCGCTTAAAATTGATAGCACAAATTGCATTCACGGAATATTCAATTATCAATCCTAGTTGGCTTCAATGCACAAGAATAGGTGCAACATCGCCAGCGATGTTGCTAGCATTATCATTGCGACTTTTGCATTTAGCCTGATACTGCAACTACCACAGTATCAGGTGAAATACTTTTACAGAGTACACATATTACAAATGTTAAAGTTTAATGCGAATCACACTGAGACGGTATTAAGCATTTGCATTTGCGTTTTTCAAACGAGACTTTGAATAGGGCTTCATCGCATAGGCGCCGTCACCGATCAGCACGTGAGCCAATGATGCAATGATTAAAAACACAGGGTACTCCCAGCCTCCGCCTTGATTGGTGAAAACCCAACCATTGCTTGCGTGCGTCCAAGTCGCGACTAGTAAAACGGGTAGCAATATAATTGATACGTATCGCCCAAAAACACCCATGATTATTAGTAGGCCACCGATTAATTCAAGTAGAAACACGGGCCAGGCAAACAAGGCGGATAGACCTTGTGTTTCTAACCAAGTCGCAAAACCTGGAAGCGTGAATAAGGACCATTTTAACATCGCATGTGACAACCACATGCTGCCCAAAGCAAGTCGTAGCATGAGTGCGCCAACAGGGGCAAATAATTCATCAAGTTTATTCATTTTGCATTCTCCTGTGGCTGAAGCGGCAGTCCAGCATCTTTCCAAGCTTGCTTGCCCTCAGTGAACTCATGCACATTGGTATAACCAAGACTTCGCAAATCATCGGCCGCAAGCTGAGAGTTTTTGCATTCACTACTTGCGCAATAAACAACAATTGTGGCTTGTTTATCAGGAAGTTGATCTTGGGCAGATTTTATAATTGCTTCGTTGGGTATGTTGATCGCGTTCGGCAGATGCTCGGCGTCATAATAGGATTTCGGCAAGGCCTCTATCAGTGTAAAGGTGGTTTGCGACTCCATTAGTATTTTTAAATCATTAACTGAAATAGTTTTATTCATAGCCATATCTCCTGGACAGTGGTAGTAGTTGCAAATGCAACTATAAAAAATTTAGCAGACACTAGTTGCAAATGCAACTAGTAGTGAGTAGAATTGTGTTCATGGACATTCAATTATCAAAACAAGCAGAATCAGCCTGGATAACGCTCATGCGTACTCAGCAGCTATTGTTGATTAAGGTTGAGGCTGAGCTTAAGGCCGCCGGTTTACCGCCATTGGCTTGGTATGATGTTTTACTGGAACTCAGCCGAGATAGTGAAGCAGGGCTTAGGCAATTTGAAATTGCGCAACGAGTATTACTCAATAAGTACAATCTTTCGCGTTTGATTGATCGTTTGCAAAATGAGGGGCTGGTTAAACGCCAGGCTTGTGATGACGATGGACGCGGAAACATAGTTAAAATTACAAAAAAAGGGCTTCAGCTGAAACAACAAATGTGGCCAGTTTATGCCGCTGCTATTCAACACTTGATTGCAGATTCACTTAATAGTCAGCAGCTTAAATCGTTGACAGAACTCATGAGACTATTGGCCACACCGCACCTAACAACACCCGCGTGAAAAGCACTACGCCAACAGATTGTAATTTTGTGCTTAGCTGATATAAGCGATTAAACGCTAGCTTGTATTCCTGACTTACATTTTCCGTTGGCGAATAAGATTATCCAAGAAAATGCCACCGCTAAAAACATCAATATCCTGGACTCAGCGTCGGCAATAACAGCAGCGACTTTTGCCATCACTAAGCCTGTATACAAAGGTTTTTTTGGCATTAGAATAAATCTAGGTTGACACAAATAAACAATGCATATTAAGCCGGATTCCGGTACACTACGCCATCCTGCAAATTGACACTCACCAATATCCAGGATTAATTGAACGCGGCATAATCCGGCGTTTACATCATTATTTTTTCAGGCAATTACATGACAAGTACCCATCTCAACACATTTGACCAATTGGCCTTAAGTGCGCCGATTCTCCAGGCTTTGCAAACCGTGGGCTATGAAACCCCGTCGCCGATTCAGGCGCAAACCATTCCATTATTACTCGACCGCAAAGATGTGCTAGGTCAAGCACAAACCGGCACCGGTAAAACCGCTGCATTTGCGTTACCGATTTTAAGTAATCTCAATTTACAACAAAAAGATCCCCAAGTTTTGGTATTAGCACCAACACGCGAACTAGCGATTCAGGTGGCTGAAGCCTTTCAAAAATACGCCATGAACTTACGCGGTTTCCATGTGCTTCCCATTTATGGTGGTCAGGAATACGGTAGTCAAATACGTGCTTTAAAACGTGGTGTACACGTCGTTGTTGGTACGCCGGGCCGGGTGATGGATCATATGCGCAAAGGCACCTTGAATCTTGATGGTTTAACCACCTTGGTTTTGGATGAAGCCGATGAAATGCTTCGCATGGGTTTTATTGATGATGTGGAATGGGTGCTAGAACAATTGCCAGAAGAACGACAAATTGCTTTGTTTTCTGCCACCATGCCACAACAAATTCGTCGTATTGCTACGCGATATTTGCGCGAACCCGAACAAGTAACCATTCAAGTGACCACTGCAACCGCTGAAACCATTCGCCAGCGATTCTGGCCAGTGAGCGGTGTACATAAGCTTGACGCACTGACTCGAATTCTTGAAGTCGAGCCATTCGATGCCATGATGGTTTTCGTACGCACTAAAACTGCAACCGTCGAACTCGCTGAAAAATTGGAAGCCCGTGGTTATGCGGTAGCGCCATTGAATGGTGATATCGCACAAAACCAACGCGAACGCACGATTGACAATCTTAAAAAATCCAAAATTGATATTATTGTTGCGACTGATGTTGCTGCACGTGGAATTGATGTAGAACGTATTAGTCACGTTGTCAATTATGATATTCCTTATGACACGGAAGCCTACATACATCGTATCGGTCGCACCGGTCGTGCAGGTCGTAGCGGCGACGCGATTTTATTTGTCGCGCCACGTGAAAAACGCCTGTTGAGTGCCATTGAAAAAGCAACACGCAAGAAAATCGAGTTAATGGAATTGCCATCAACTGAATTAATAAACGATGTGCGTATCGCTAAATTTCAACAACGCATTACCGATACCTTGGCCAGTGAAGAGCTTGGATTGTTTCACCAATTGCTTGAACAATACCAAATGGAACACAATATTCCTGCATTGGAAATCGCAGCCGCATTAGCGAGATTGGTGCAAGGTGATGAACCATTATTAATGCAGCATAAACCAATTGCTCGTGATAGAAATGATTGGAATGATCGTGACGAACGTCCGGGTAAAAAACGGGATCGTGGTGAGCGTGGAGAACGTAGTCATGATCGTGAACGCAGTCCGCGTAAGCGTTCTGCACCGGGTGAAGGTATGATGCGCTTCCGCATAGAAGTTGGCCATCAAAATAAAGTGAGACCTGGAAATATTGTAGGTGCGATTTCAAACGAAGCTGGAATTGATAGCCAATACATTGGTCAAATCGACATACGCGATGATCATAGTTTAGTGGACTTACCGGCTGATTTGTCCAAAGATGTCTTGCAAGTATTGAAAAAAGTATGGGTCGCCGGTCAGCAATTACATATTATGCCGGCAGACCAATCGTCGAACCAAGATCGTGCTAAACCTCGCTCGAAGCCAAAAATGAAAGCGAAGCCAAAATCAAAAACGAAAGCAAAAACCAAAAAGAAATCGCCGAGTAAAAGCAAACCGAAGCGATAAGATACGCTAGTGATTGGAACGGAAAGTCCTGTTCCGATCACTTGATCAAAACGACAATATCAATCTTATATCCGCCCAAACATAAGCATCCTTCACATAAAAAATCGGCTTACTTGGTGCTATAATTGACTTCTATTTAATTATCTATTTTGAATATGCAGCGGGAAGATTCCTAGCATTAGTGCTTTATTGTTGGGTGTTGCCAAGCTAAACAATCGAATGGAGGTCACTATGAACCGAATTGAAAGTGTGGATGTTTTCCGCTTGATAGCCATTGTTGCGGTAATAGCTATTCATACTACACCTTTTCGTTATGCGGAAAATACTGGCGGTGACCTTTATAAATATTTAGACTTGTTGATTAATCAGGCCTCTCGTTTTGCAGTTCCTTTCTTTTTTATCATTTCAGGTTATTTTTGGGGCATGAAAATAAGGCGCGGCGATGATGTTTATCAAGTCTCATTGTCCATGAGTAAACGAATATTTTTTATTTTTCTAGCCTGGAGTTTTATCTACTTATTACCACTAAATATCGGTGCGATAGTTGAGTTTGGTCTATCTGGGCCATTTGATCTAGCCTACAACAATTGGTCTAACTTGATACATGATCCCGTCAGGCTTATTTTTGAAGGGAGCCGAGTGCATTTATGGTATTTAACCAGCTTAATCATCTCTTTGCTTATCACTGCATTTTTGGTAGCTAAGAATTTATCCAAAACCTTGCTTGTTACAGCACTTTTTTTATATGTAGTTGGAGTGCTTGCCAAGGCCTATGTCGATACACCCATTGGCATACAACTAGACTTTAATACTCGAAATGGACCGTTCTTCGGTATGCTTTTGTTTGTTTCTGGCTATTTACTTTCCGCACGGCAATCAAATGAAAAATGGTTCTATTATGGTTTTGGACTTTTTTTGCTTGGCTTTGTTTTGCACTTTACTGAAATATTTATGGTTTGGACCCGCTTCGAGACCAGTCCACGACAGGATTTTGTCTTTGGCACTTTTTTCATGGGCTTTGGTGTGGCTTTGGCAGCGTTGTCTAATCATCGGTGGTTACGCAGTCCTCGCCTGGGTCGGATCGGTCAGTTGACCTTAGGCATTTACGCCGTGCATTTCTTGTTCGTTGAGATCCTAGCGCCTATTGAAAAACGCTTTGATCATGTGTTGTGGGAACTTTCGTATGTATTAATCGTTCTAGTACTATCTATAGTAGTGACGCTGTGGATGGCAAAAAGTCGTTTCTTAAAAAAGATTGTGGTTTAAAATAAATATAAATAAACAGGTAGACTCGCCAGCATCAAGTATTGGTACTGGCGAGATCCATACTTAATCAGTCATTATCAGATGTGATTTCTTGTCTAGTTAAATTATTAGTTAAATCATTTATAGTATCACCTTTAATTCCGATTTCAGCCATTAGCGAATCAATTAACGGTGCTTGGCTGCGATAACGTAGGGCACTGCTGACCACTTGATCGGCTAAACTTCCGTTACCGCTGGTTTCATTGTTAGATTGGTTGGCTGCCACCGATGCACCGTTGATACCATCAACTTGAATAATTTTTATCCCATCAATTTGTTCCAAAGGTTTAACACTTTCACGAATAATATTTGGCAGATTTTCAATTAACGCAAGACGTATTTGCATGGCGATCTGATCTACAGAAAGTATATTATTTGCTTCATTGATTGCGTGCTTGCCAATGGCTTCGACGTGGTACATTTTTTCAGCGGCATCTGCACGTAGTTTCTCTGCTTCGGAATCAGCTTGAGCTTCAATTCGTTTTTTATTGGCTTCAGCATTCGCGATGATAGTGACCGACTCTGCTTGGTCTTCAGCGGCTTGCTTTTCTGCTTCAGCTGCAACCTTAATTCGAATTGCATCACGCTCTGCTTCTTCAGTTGCTTGTACAAGCTCAACCGCCTTGGCGCGTTCAGCAATCTCAGTTTCACGTACGGTTTTAACGGCTTCTTCTTCTTTGACGGCTAATGCTCTTGCACGATCCGCCTCGGCTTGTGCCACAGATTGTTCTTTTGATTTCGCTGCGATGACTATCGCACGATCCTGCTCAGCCAGTTCAATGGCTTTCTTGCGTTCGATTTCAGCTGTTTCCACGCTACGAGAACGTTGAATGTCTTTTTCTTGAATCAATTGTGCTTTATTGATTCGCTCTTCTTCCAGAGTTCGTTCGGCTAGGATTTTGGCCATGTCAATTTGTTTAATTGATTCGATATCTGCCTGTTCCGCTTCTTGTTTCTTTTCTGCTCGTTGACGGTTGATTTCTGCTGATTGCGCTGCACGACGCACTTCAATTTCACGTTCCTGTTCTAAACGGGCATATTCTTGTTCGCGCTCGATTTCAAGTTGTTGTTTTTTCGCTTCCATGTTTTTGGATGCAATTGCAACATTGGTTTCTTGTTCAATGTCATTGCGTTTTTTACGACGTTCTTCGATAGCTTCAGTAAGTTTAGTTAAACCTTCGGCATCAAACGCATTATCAGGATTAAAATATTCTTTGCCTGTTTGGTCTAGGCCGGTGAGTGAAACAGATTCCAGTTCGAGGCCGTTTTTGAGCAAATCTTCGGAAACCACTTGCTGGACTTTTTGTACGAAGTCAATGCGTTGCTCGTGCAATTCTTCCATGGCCATTTCTGCTGCTACAGAGCGTAAGGCATCAACAAATTTGCCTTCAACTAGTTGTTTTAATTGATCAGGGTAAACCGTTTTCATACCTAGCGTTTGGGCTGCATTGCCAATGGCATCTGTAGTCGGTTGAACTCTAACATAGAATTCTGCTGTCACATCAACTCGCATACGATCTCTGGTAATAAGCGCTTGCTCATTGGCTCGTCTAACCTCCAGGCGTAAGGTATTCATGTTCACTGGGATGATTTCGTGCAATACCGGGAAGACCAGAGCGCCGCCATTCATAATGACTTTTTGTCCACCAAATCCGGTGCGAACAAATGAAATTTCTTTAGACGCTCGTTTATATAGTCGTGACAAAATAAGGCCAAGCACAATCAATGCTACTAAAATCGTACCCGCGATTGTTGCAATACTGACGAGGTCAAAATATTGTGTTATTTCAGTGCTGTTCATATGTTAACTCCATTATTGTATTAGTGTTTGGTTTGAATTTTTTATTGCAGTAAAAACGCTTCCCTGTTTTTTTACCACCAATACTTGTTCTTGTTGAATAAACATTTCCGATTGCAAATCGGGTTCGACCATTATGTAGTGTGTATGTCCAAACTCATCTTTAAGTTTTGCTTGCGCAGGACTTCCTGCTGATGCTGTTCCCAATGTGATTGTCGCAATACGTCCAATGAAACTATCACTGGAGACGGATTCAGATTCATCCTGTGGCATGAATCGATGTAAAAAACCACCCATGACGCGAACCACGGGAATAGAAAGAATAAAGGCGGGGATACTCGCGATCCAAGAAGTAAACATATGACCACTTAGGTTTAAAAAAGTTGATTGTAAAATAAACCCGCTTAAACCAAATGCAGTCAGAAAAATCACTAGCAGCATGAGTACAGGAACCTGTCCTACCCGCAACCAACCCAATAGTCGCGATAACGCCGATGGTGAGCCAGCGTCTGCGGAGTCGACATTGATATCAAATTCTGCATCAGGGAGAAAACTTTCAATAACACTGGAAACACCAGCCCCTAGTATGGTGGTAATGCCTTCAAGTATGGCAATTCCCAGCATAAGCGTGAGTGCAACTGCAAAGGGCAGATTTTCGCTCGCAGTGAAAAAACTTAACATGGACTATGCCTCATTTTTAAATGAAGCAAGTCTTTCCTTGATTCTGTTTTGACGACTGAGTTCTTCTAATTCCGCGAGCTTGGCCGCCGTTTTTCGGTCATTTGGAGTACTATTAGTTGACGACCCCGTTAAACTTTGTGTCACACGCTCAAATGCTGAGGCCGCTTTTGCAACACGATTTTCTGCGTTTTCATTATTCGCAAATGGATTAGTCGACTCTTTTGCGCCGATTCCCGCAGACTCTTTTAGCATGGCTTTGATTGCACCTAGTTCATTATTCATTTCACGCTTTTTGGCCTGCAATGCCTGAACATAGCTTTCGAGCTCTTTTTCCTCGGCTGCAAAATTGCCAATTCGTGTTTCCAAAATAGGAATTTGAGCTTCAATATCTAGCTGCTGGGCAATCGCTGCTTCAGCTAGATCATCTCGTTTTTCATTTATAGATAATTCTATTTTCTGCGAAAGGTCTTGATGTTTGCTGTTTTCTTCAAGCAAACGTTGATTCGCGAGGTGCTTATTTGCGATGACTTTACCTAACTCGGCTTTGACATCATTAATCGCCTCGTCGACTTCACGAATTGCTTGCTGCATAACAATCTCTGGTGTTGCGTTTTCAACTGCATCAACCAGTGCATTGATACTGCCCGCAATAATACGACCGACACGGCTAGTTAGTTTCTCGCTCATAGTTCAACTCCTTCAGTTGTTTTTGTTTTATCAATTCAGCTAATTCTAAAATTGGTTTTATCCGCTGTTGCATAATGTTTTTGTTATAACAAGCCGCTGGTTCTGTGGTGCCTAGCTGCATGATCGATTCAAACAGACGGAAAATTCGCTCAATCAAACCGCTTTCAATGACTTGCATATCATGCAAAGTAAGCTTGTCTTGGGAATGAGTCGAGGCTAAAAGAAACGCCATGACATCCGGTAACCAGGTGCTTAATCTGAACAATAATTCTGAATGTTGATTTTGTTCGAGTTCGGCCTGGCGTAAGGTGTTGATAACGGGCAATAGCCATTCGTTAAGCATTTCCAAAGCGGCACGGTAGTCACCTAAACCTTCATTTTGTTTTTTTGCATCATTAATAATATGCCGCAGTTTATCACTGGGTGTATGTGCGCCAGGGATATTGAGTTGGCTAATAAATTCAATGTCCTCTTGGGAAATTCGGGTACTAATCGGTACCATGCGTTTGGACATTATTTCATTTCATCCTGTTTTAGTTTTAATGGTGATTTCAGTATAACAACATATGTATACATATGTAAACAAAAGCTCAATTAAAAAATAAGAATTAAAGACCCAGAAATACTGTAAGGAAATAAGAAGACTAATAAACCCAAGACCTGTCATATTTGTTTGGCAAAAAAATTAAAAGCATTGGTGGTGCGATGTAATAGGTGAAGTCAGATAATCCTCGATTTTGCAAGGATTTTTAATCAAGCGTGATCGTTAGTCGTGGTGGTAAGGTTTGATTGCACAATATAAACTATTCATTCACGAATCAATCCCCACTCCATGGCTTGTGTCTGATTCTCAAAAATTGCCATGGCAGTGGTCATGGGTTTGAAGCCTAGTTTTTCATAAAATGTTTGTTTGCCCGGGTAGGCGTAAAGAATGATTTTTTTATGGCCGCGGGAGCTTTCTACTAAGTGCTGTACAATCTTTTTACCCAAGCCGGCACCTTGATAATTCGGCAAAACAGCGATATCACAAATATAGGAACAGTCTACACCGTCGGCAAGAGCGCGGCCGACAGCAACTAATTTATTGTTGTCAAATACAAAGCATTTGAAAAGGCTATTGTTGAACGCTTGTTGCAAAGCATTGGGTTTTTTTTCACCTAGTGGCGCTTGACGATAGAGTTCGGACAATTCCTGCCAGTCAATATTGTCTAGTGAATATTGCCAGTGTAAATTCATAAATCCTCTTTGATGATTAACTAACGGCTAAATTCAGTCGGCTTTTCTAATTCGTAAATGGCTTCTGTTAAACTTTCCATGCGTTTTTCAAGAACCGCTTGGGCATCGAATAGGCCTCGATTATAAAAATAGGCACCTATTTCTTCACCAATAAAATCTAAAAAAAACTCAGCATCAAATTGACCAATTTTCTGATCCAGTTCTTCCTGGAAATACATTTGGATTTTTTTAACAATAATTTCTTTTTCGTTTTTATTGAATTTGATTTCGCTCAAATGCTGCCTCCTTTGATTGGGGGGATCGTCAAGGTAAATTACCCGTAAAATGACGATTATTTTGTTGAACTCTTTTTGCTAGATAGCAAGCGTTTGCTTCATGAATATAATCCCCGCCTTGACGGCGACACCAAGGCCAGTTACTTCCTCGCTAAGCATGGTTTCCAACAGTGGGCCATAAAGTCAGTGCTTTAGAAAAAAATGGATTCTTTTTTGTGGATTGTTAACATGCTTCACTGACACAGGCAGGAATGTGCGCAAATAATTTGCCATTGATTCGCTGCCGATTGCTGCCAAATCCGTGTGAAACGAAAATCGCTTTCATTGCTTTCACCAGCAAAGCTTCCCAGAATGCGCGCTTTAACTGTGACGATAATGACATCGCCCGCTACTTGAAATTGTTGTTCCGAAGTCTCAATGCGCTCAATTTTTAATAGACCCGATTGGTGAGCACCAAGATCATCTTGCTTGTGCATGATATGCCCTAAGTGATTAGTAAATATGAGATCGGGTGATAATAATTCATCAAGCAAAGCCACGTTGGAATCCAACATGGCCTGCTTTAATTGATTTTCTTTGTGATTAATTTGTTCTTGCAGATCCTGATGCATAATTGTCCCTCAAAAAATTAGTTATTGCCTGCGAGTGAGAATTGTTTGTTATAACTCGAGCGAATGACAAAATATAGTAATAAGCCAATAGGACCTAGCATAAAACAAAATGGCAAACACAGCCACATCCATCCGTGGGATATGTTTTGTTTTTGCGCATCTTGCACCATCCAGGCACCAATAAACAAATCAAAGGCCAAATAATGCAACCAACCGGCGAGCAATGCGTATGGATGTTGAAACAGACTGGCCACATTGCTTAAGCTTTGAAAATCGCCCTGTGCATCGGGCAGATAAACTATGACTAATAACGTATAAGCCAATGCAATGATCAAACTGACATAGCCCGGGATGATCAATCGCTGGGTAATAAACCATTTTGGCGCTAACAGTAGTAATAACCATGCAGGTAAAACCAAGGTGTTAAACAATTGAAATAAACTATCTGCACTAATCATGAGTGTTCCTTTCCTTGTTATTAAGCTTGTTTGTCCGAGAGAATATTTGAAGAGAGCTTGCCCAAACGGCTTCGATTTTGTTGTTTACTCCAATAGAGTCGAAGCACAACTAAATTAACAAGCAAGCCGATAACCATGGTTTCGACAAAGACCTCACGTCCTGATATTCCGGTGAAAAATATATAAGGGCTGAAAATGAAGCGCATGGTCACGGGTGTGAAACCTACGGCGACACTGACAAACATCCATTTTTTGTGTAAGTCAAAGCGTTTTTGTCGGGCATAAACAAACCCTTTATATAATGAAAAAAGAAATAGGACGCTAAAAGGCACAACAAAAATACTTTCTTTAATGCCCGCAAAAGGATAAACCAATCCTATATATAAACCAGCAAGCCCCATAACGAGTCCAAGCAGTACAAAACTACGGCCTAAATAACGATGCAGACGTGGTTTGGATTGGCGTAAACGCTTGGATAATTGGAACGGTATAATTAAT
>Ga0224501_10003258_pt1 | contig 12774 bp, 9 predicted proteins | sample SF_Oct11_sed_USG_4_FD_169105 | JGI IMG/M metagenome (GOLD analysis project Ga0224501, IMG submission 169105) | Sediment microbial communities from San Francisco Bay, California, United States - SF_Oct11_sed_USGS_8_1 | ecosystem: Environmental > Aquatic > Marine > Sediment | place: USA... | reverse complement strand
CAGCCGACCTTCGACCCGAACCTGTTCACCATCGGGATCAGCCCCAAGGAGTGGAGCTCTCTTGTATCCGATCCGGACCACCCCCTGCAAAACCGGGTGACCCACGGCCAATACCCCCCCGGCTCCACCTTCAAGCCGGCTGTGGCGCTGGCCGCGCTGGAAGAAGGGATCCTTGCGCCCGAGAGGGAGATAAACTGCCCCGGTTACTACAAACTTGGGAACAAAACTTTTCGCTGTTGGAAAAAATGGGGCCACGGCGCAGTGAACCTCCACAAGGCGATCGTGGAATCGTGCGATGTCTATTTCTATACGGTGGGAATGGAGCTTGGGCTGGACAAGCTGGAAAGACAGGTTCGGCGCCTGGGGTTGGGCATGGAAACCCATATCAAGCTGGGGGATGAAAAAACCGGACTGATCCCCACAAAAAAATGGAAACTCGCCGCCCTCAAAGAGCCATGGCATCGCGGCGAGATGGTCTCTTGCGCCATCGGACAGGGATATATCCTCACCACCCCATTGCAGCTGGCGCGGATGACCGCGGCCATCGCCAACGGCGGACGGCTGGTCACCCCCACCCTCACCATGCAGGAGAAGGAGCAGCGCCAGGAGGGTTATACCGCCGGACAGAGCGATATCGCAAAGGAAAATATGGCCCTTGTGCGCCAGGCCATGCGAGGCGTGGTGGCTGAGCCTCACGGCACCGCATGGAGGCTCAATAACGGGCCATACTCCTATGCGGGAAAAACCGGCACCGCCCAGGTGGTGCGCATGCGAGAGGAGGACCCGGTGGAGCAGGAGGATATGGCCGAGCGTCTGCGCGACCATGCCCTGTTCATCGCCTTTGCCCCATTCGAAAACCCCAGAATCGCCGTGGCCGTGATCGTGGAGAATTCGGGCCATGGCGGCGAAGTGGCCGCCCCTGTGGCGAAAATCATCATGGACACATACCTGGCCAAGCTGCCCGATGTGAAGCGCATGCCAAAGCCGAAACCGATACCCAAGGCCCCCGAGCCCGAGCCTGCCCCCGAGCCCACGACTACTGAGCAGGCCCCAGCCCCGCAAGCGCCTCCGGCAACGGATCGATCGGACCAAACCCCCGAGGATCTGATCTGATGAGCTTCAAATCGTATTCTCCGGACAAATACGCCCAGCGGCAGTTTATAAAGATATTCGACTTTCCCCTGCTGGGCATGATCCTGGCCTTGTGCGCTGTGGGGGTGGTGGCCATATACAGCGCCAACCTGCAGAGCGAATCCGCATTCATGAAAGGGCTCTATCTGAGGCAGACATACTTCATTGCCTTTTCCCTGGTCCTGATGATGGCGGTGCTGGCGGTGGACTACCGCACCCTGGAGCGATTCGCCTATCCCCTGTATTTCGCCGGGCTGGCCGCCCTGACGGCCACGCTGGTCATAGGGAAAATTGGAGGCGGCTCCCGCAGATGGCTCGAATTGGTGGGATACAATATCCAGCCATCGGAGATAATGAAAATTATCCTGATCATAATCCTGGCCCGGGTGTTCGGGGATATCCTGAAAAAAGACGACCTGGGCGCCAGAGATCTGATCAAGCCGGGGGTGGTGACGCTGGTCCCCTTCCTGCTGGTGGCCTCCCAGCCAGACCTGGGGACCGCCATGATCCTGGTCTTCATCTTCGTGTGCATGGCTTTCTTCAACGGGCTCAACTCCACATTCCTGATCAGGACAGCTGTGGCCCTGGCCATGGCCGCTCCATCGTTCTGGTTCCTCCTCAAGCCGTATCAGCAGAAAAGAATCCTCACCCTGCTCAACCCGGAAGCCGACCCCATGGGCCACGGATACCATATCATCCAGTCCAAGATAGCCATAGGCTCCGGCGGATTGTGGGGCAAGGGCATATTCATGGGAACCCAGAGCAAGCTTAACTTTCTCCCGGCCAAGCATACGGATTTCATCTTCTCCGTCTTCGCCGAGGAGATCGGCTTTTTCGGCGCCGCCGCGTTGATCGCCCTTTTCTTCGTGCTCATCCTGCGCATGATGGAGGTCATGGGGCTGTCCAAGGACAAGTTCGGCTCCCTGCTGGTCATGGGAGTGGTGAGCATGATATCCTTCAACTTTCTGTTCAACATCGGCATGACCATGGGGCTCTTCCCTGTGGTGGGAATCCCATTGCCATTCATCTCCTACGGCGGCTCCGCCCTGGTTACAAACTTCATCGGCGTCGGGCTCATCCTCAACGTCTCTATGGGAAGGTTCAAACTTGACTAAGATACCCACTGAAGATTTCGAAAGAATTCTTCGATCAGTAAAAAATCCGTCCGCATACCTGGGCACGGAGCTCAACTCCGTCCGCAAAAACCCAGCCCAGGTGAAGGCCTCCATAGCCCTGGCATTCCCGGACCTGTACGACATCGGCATGTCCCACCTGGGGCTAAAGATCCTGTATGGCGCGGTGAACGCCCAGCCGGACCTGGCCGCCGAACGGGTCTTCGCTCCGGGCATAGATTTCGCCGCGGCGTTGCAGGCCACGGGCCATCCCCTCGCTTCCCTGGAAAGCGCCCGCCCCCTGGCAGAATTCGACTTTCTTGGGTTCACCATCCCCTACGAGCTAAGCTATACCACCATCCTCTGGATGCTGGACATGGCCCGAATCCCCCTTCGCGCCATCGACCGCAAGGATAACCATCCCCTGGTCATAGGGGGCGGCGCGGGAATATACAACCCGGAGCCTGTGGCGGAGTTCTTCGACCTGTTCTTCCTGGGCGAGGGGGAGCAGACGCTGGCCACCATCATGCGAGAAGGCGCCCGCAACAACGGCCAGACCCGCCGCCAGCGGCTGGAGGCTTTGTCCCGGATAGAGGGGGTGTATGTCCCCTCCTTTTTCGACGTGTCGTACTCCCCCGATGGGGTCATCCGCCAGATCAGCCATTCCGGCCCGGGAGCGGACAGACCGAGGCGAGTGACCCTTCCCACCCTGTCGGAGTCCTCTTTCCCCATAAGGATGGTGGTTCCTTTCGGCAAACCCACCCACGACAGGCTCAATGTGGAGATCGATCGCGGATGCACCCAGGGGTGCCGGTTCTGCCAGGCGGGCACCACATATCGCCCCGCCAGGGAGCGGACCCCGGAGGAGATCATCGACATTTTCGACCAGGCCATCGGCGCCACGGGCTATGGCGATATCGCCCTCACCTCCCTCAGCGCCGGCGACTACTCCCGAACCGAGCGGCTCCTCACCCTGCTCATGGACAAGTACGCCGAGGGGAAGCTTTCCATATCCCTGCCTTCCCTGCGCCCGGGCAGTGTGACGGAAGGAATCGTCGAGCAGATAAAAAGGGTGCGACGCACCGGCTTCACCATCACCGCAGAGGCGGGATCCACCAGGCTGCGCAACGTCATAAACAAAAAGGTGACTGACGAGCAGATCGAGACCCTGGCCATGACACTGCTGGAAAACGGATGGCGACGGCTGAAACTCTATTTCATGATCGGGCTCCCCACGGAAACCATGGAGGATGTGGAAGCCATCGCCACCCTCTCTATCCGCCTGGCCAGGATGAAATCATCCTCCGGCGCCTCCTTTTCCAACATGGCGGTCAGCGCCTCCAACTTCGTCCCGAAAGCCCACACCGCCTTCCAGTGGGTGGGGCAGGATACGCCCGAGAGCCTGATGGAGAAAAAGGAGCTGCTTTTCCGCCTGATCAAGCCGCATAAAAAAATCCAGCTGAAATGGACCGATCCCCAGGTCAGCCAATTGGAAGCGGTTTTCTCCCGAGGAGACCGGCGCCTGGCCGATGTGATAGAAAAAGCCTACCGGGGAGGCGCCAGGCTGGATCCATGGAGCGAGTATCGCAATCTGGACGCATGGCGAGCCGCGTTCTCCGCCGCCGGGGCAGACCCTGGCCATTACGCCCATCGCGATTTTGGCGACGATGAAATTCTCCCTTGGAGCCACCTGGACACCGGTCTATCCGAGGAGTACTTCAAAAAGGAGCGGGAGCTTTCCCTGAGAGGAGAAGTCACCGGCGACTGCAAGGTTTCCAAATGTCTTCTGTGCGGGCTGGATCCGAAAACATGTTTCCGCCCAGGCAAATCACAAGCCCCCATACCGGAAAAACCGTCAGCCCGCAAAGCCCCCACTCTCCCCTCCCCCTCGGCCCCTCCCCAGGTGAAGTTCAAATACCGGCTCACTTTCCACAAGAAAGAGAGCGGCAAGTTCCACTCCCACCTGGAGACCATGGCCATCATCCAAAGGGCCTTCAGGGCGGCGGGAATGGCCGTGGCCCACTCCGAAGGGTTCCACCCCCAGCCCCGGATATCCTTCGGCCCCGCCCTGCCGGTGGGGGTGGAGAGCGCCGAGGAGCTTCTGGATGTGGAACTGCTCCAGTATCTGGAGCCCTGGGCCGTGTCCGGCAAGCTGAACACAGCCCTGCCGGATGGCTTCCATTTCGTGGAGGCGGCCCAGATTGGCGCGAAGGAAAAATCGATCAGCGCCGCCACTTGTGGATTAACCTTCCGGATTAAGCTGCGCGAGCCGGACCGGGAAGTGACGCAAGCCGCCGTGGAGCGGCTCCTCGCCTCCGAGGCGGCGATGGTCCAGCGGGAAGGGAAAAAGGCAAAGGATATCCGGCCCATGATCGAGAGCCTCCTGTTAGAGCCGGAGAGCCTGGATATCATATACAGAACCAGCTTTAACCAGACCGGCGGATTCGCCCGGCCAGACGAGGTGGCGCTGGCTCTCTTCCCCGATGGAGAGCCCGCCCCCCTGCGCATGGTCAAGCTGTCGACTCATATGGAATGACCCCCGGATGGCGCCGCCCCAGGCCGACATTGGCCACCCGTGGCCGGATAGTATTATAATCATCCATATGAACTTCACACCCGAAGCAAAGGCATGAGCGACAGACAGCAAGCCCTGCGCGCCCTCCCCTCGGTGGACAGCGTGCTGGCCGACCCGCAAGTGGAGGCCCTGGCGAAAAACTGGGGCATAAGCTGCGTCACCAGCGCGGCCAGGGCGGCCATAGAAACCGCCCGCGCAGCCATCCTGAAAGGGGACGCCCCGACGCAATGGGATTGGCCCGCGCAAATAGTCAAGCTGATCTGCTCGGACCAGGAGCCCACCATGCGCCATGTGGTCAATCTGTCCGGTGTGGTCTCCCACACCAACCTGGGCCGCGCGCGCCTGGCGGAGGAGGCGGTGGTGGCGGCGGCTTCGGCGGGCGCCTCCAACGTCAACCTGGAATACTCCCTTAAAAGCGGGGGCCGGGGGGAGCGCGACTCCCTGGTGGAAGAGCTTGTCATGCGGCTCACCGGCGCCGAGGCGGCCACCGTGGTGAACAACAACGCCGCCGCCGTCCTGCTGGCGCTGAACACCCTCTCTTTCGGCAAGCGCACCATCGTCTCCAGGGGGGAGCTGATAGAAATCGGCGGCTCTTTCCGTCTTCCGGAAATCATGGAAAAAAGCGGATGCCACCTGGCGGAGGTGGGAACCACCAACCGCACCCACCTGGCGGACTATGAAAAGGCCATCGACCCGGACACCGCTTTAGCGCTTCGCGCCCACACCAGCAATTTCAAAGTGGTGGGGTTCACCACAAAACCGAAACTTTCCGACCTGGCGGCGCTGTGCCATGAGCGGGGCATTCCCTTGATGGACGACCTGGGCTCCGGGGCGTTGATCGACCTGGCCCAACTGGGGCTGCCCAGCGAGCCCACCGTGGCGGATACTATCGCCCAGGGCGCCGATGTGGTCACCTTCTCCGGAGACAAGCTTCTGGGTGGCCCCCAGGCCGGGTTGATCGTCGGGCGCAGGGAGTATATCGACCGCATCCGCAAGAATCCGCTTAAAAGGGCTTTACGTCCGGACAAGATGATCCTGGCGGCGCTGGAGGCCACATTGCGGCTATATCTTTGCCCGGAGGTGGCCATACAGCATATCCCCACCCTGCGCCATCTTTCCCGTCCGGTGGCCCAGGTGCGCGATATGGCGGAGCGGGCGGCGGCGATAGCTCGTGGTTATTTTAAAGAGGAAGCCGAAGTGACGATCATCGACGACATATGCCGCGCCGGCAGCGGCGCCTTGCCGGAGGTGGACATTCCCTCGGTGTCGGTGGCGATACGCCACGCGAAGATGAGCCCGAACCAGTTGGCGGCCTGGTTCCGCGAAAGGAAGACCCCGGTCATAGGCCGGGTGGAGCGAGACCTGTTCCGCCTGGACATGCGCACCATGGACGACCCGGATAGGGAGCTGGACACCGGAGGGTGGCGCGACTAACTGAGCTTCTCCTCCCCTTTCCTGTTTATCTTTTTATTGATGATCTCCTCCACCCGATTGCGATATGCCTCCGCATCGCCGTAATCGACGAATTTATGATATCTCGAATGTGGATTTCGCACTTTCCTGGCGTGCTTGATGGGACACCAGTATTCCTCCGTGCGCGCCGCCACCTCGCGGAAATACGCCGCCACGCCGTTGCCATAGCCGCAGTATGCGCAGTTGAGCTTTTCAACGATATTCAGGTATTCCAGCTCTGTCCTGTCGATCACGATAAAATCGGAGCGGGGAACTTTTTTCAAACCATATATGGGAAAGCAGATGGCCTGGTATATGGTGACGCTAAGATCCAAAAGCCCCATGGGAACCACCATGGAATATATGACCGGCGCCGTCATCATATCCAGGATGCTGGCCTCCCTTATGAACCGTAATAGGCCTTTGCGCAACTGACGGTGATAGGCCGCCACGCTCTCCTCGAAAAGCACCCTTTTTTCCTGAATTGTATAGCTCAGCTTCTCCCCGGCCTTTTCGATCTCCGCCTCCAGTTCCTGCTCCAGCGTTTGGATACGAAGAAGGATGGCGTTAATTTTATCGTTCATGCGCTTTCCCATATTGCAGGTGCGCATTCAACGCGCCGCCTTGATGTATCATACTCCACCCCGGCTTCGGGAAGTTGTATAATAGCCATACCAGTTATAAACCTTTCAGCGGAGAAGTATCCATGAAACGACGGGAGTTTATAAAATCAGCGGCTGTGGTGGCCACCGCCTCCGGGCTGGGCCTGGCCTCCGAAGCCCGCAACGCCAGCGCCGCCGGGCCTTCCTCCATCCAGACATACCGCCCCCTGGGCAAAACAGGGCTGAAAATCAGCGACATCTCCTTCGGCGGTGGCAAGCTCGCCTCCTCGTCGCTGGTGGCCCGGGCCATGGATATGGGGATAAACTACATCGACACCGCGCCGGACTATGGCCGCAGCGAAAACGTCCTGGGGGAGCATATCAAAAAGAACGGACGCAGGGACAAGCTGATCATCGCCACCAAGTTCTGCGACTACGGCTTTTACGGCCAGCATCTGCCGGGCGACCAGCCGGAGAGCAAATATATCCAGATGGTGGAAGGGAGCCTGGAAAGGCTGAACACCGACTATATCGATGTGATCTTCGTCCACGCCATGGGGGAAGGGAGCCATGGCCAGGAGGATCGGCTTTTTTCCGAAAACATGCTGGGCGCCTTCGCCAAGCTGAAGAAGGCGGGGAAGGCCCGGTTCTTGGCGGTGAGCAGCCATGGGCCGAACCGGATGGAGGAGCTGCTCATGAAGGCGGTGAAGTCCGGGCATTTCGACATCATCCAGCCCGCCCACAACTTCATGCAGTTTCCCAAGGTCCCGGACGTGATCGCCGAGGCGGGCAAGCGAGGCGTGGGAGTGGTGGCCATGAAAACCCTGGCCGGCGCCAAGGCCACCAATATCCCCACCGGCGGCGAGCCCTTCGAGCATGCGGCCTTTTCCTGGGTGCTCCAGAACCCCAACGTGGCCGGGCTGATCGTCACCATCGCCAATGTGCGGACCCTCAAATATTATGTGGAAGCCAGTGGCAAACCGTTCACCCGGCAATCCCAGGCATCGCTGGATCAGTACATGCTGGCCCACTCCGCCGAATATTGCCGCACCGGATGCGGAGAGTGCCTGGACGCCTGCCCGGAAGGGGTGGACGTGGCCTCCATCCTGCGCCACCAGATGTATTTTGCCGACTATGGCCAGGAGAAAAGAGCCATGGCCGCCTATGCTGGCATGCAGAAAAAAGCGGACGTCTGCGGCGATTGTGAAGGGGCGGCCTGCCAGCAGGCCTGCCCATATGGCGTGCAGGCAAAGCGGCTGATGAACCTGGCCCACCAGGACCTGAGCTTTCCTGCATGAGCCTGTCCTGCGGGACCCTGGCCCGGGGGGGATTGCTGCTGCTTCTGCCCCTGATCGCGGTGGCGGTTTATCTGGATGGCCAGCGGTACGACCCGGCGGTTTTGCGGTTCAATCCGGCCGGGGATGTGGGCGCCTCGGCGCTGCTGCCCAAAGAGGTGGCTGGCCTGGCCATGGAAGGCCCCGCCAGGGTATACACCACGGACAACCTGTTTGAATATGTCAATGGCCATGCCGAATTCTTTATATCCCTCGGATTCAAAAGCCTGACAGTGGCCGGCTACTCCCCCCCTGGCGAGGCGAGGGGAAAGCCGGAGTATACAGTGGACATCTACGACATGGCCGCCCCGCAGAACGCCTTTGGCGCCCTGGCCCAGGAGAGCGCGGGGATGAGCCCGCAAAGCATCGGAACTCTCGGATACTCCTCATCCCGGTCGGTAATGTTCATCCAGGGGAAGCTGTATGTGAAGGTGGACTCCTTCGCCAAGGGCGACAGGATGACCGAACTGGCCCGCGCCCTGGCCTCCACATTGGCCACGGCCCAGCCAGAAGGGGAGACAGACCTGCCCCAGTTCGCCATCTTCCCCAGCCTGGGCGCTGTGGCAAACGGACGATCCTACAAGCGGGAGGACTACATGGGGTTGGAGATTTTCCGCGAGGTGTTCGAGCAGGCGTATGAGCGGGATGGCGCCAGGTTTTTCGCGTTCGCCTTTACTCCATCGTCGGGCGTGGAGGATTTCATGATTAAGGCGATGGAGGCGATCGGCGACATGGGGGCGGAGGCGACGGAAACGGAGTTCGGTGGAAGCCGGGGGATACTGGTCCATGACGAATACGAGGGGGACTGGGCTTTGGCCTCTGTCAAGGGGAAGGTGGCTGGCGCCCGGGGTTTTTCCGATCCTGCCTTGCTGGAAGCGTTCATGGAAGAGCTGGCGGGAAAGGAGAGTGGATCATGACATCAAGCCTGCGCAAGACAGAACAGGATATGCTGGATCGCCGTCAGTTCATGAAACGGGCGGCGGGGCTGTGCGCCGGGGCGGCGGGCGCGGCGGGTGTCTCATGGATCGCCAGCAGTGACGCCCCGGTCCGTCATGCGGCCGAAAAGATATACACCCTTCCCACCTTCGGCGCGGAGGGGACCATTCATCCCAGGCTGGCCATCGTCCATGGCGCGGACCCGGTGACGATGGTGAAGGCGGCGGTGGACCGGATGGGGGGAATCACCCGGTTCATAAAGCCTGGCGAAAAAGTGGTGATCAAGCCGAACGTGGCGTGGGACAGGCTGCCGGAACAGGCGGCCAATACCAACCCTTTGGTGGTGGCGGCGGTGGTTCAACTGGTGATGGAGGCGCGCCCCTCCAGCGTGGTGGTCACCGACGTGTCCCTCAACGATCCTCTCCGCTGCTTCGACCGCTCCGGTATCCGCCAGGCCGCCGAGCAGGCGGGGGCGAAGGTGTGGATACCGGGCGCCAATGATTTCCGATCGGCTAACCTTGATGGTGAGCTGCTGAAAGTGTGGCCTGTCAGTCGTGCGTTCCTGGAGGCGGACCGGGTGATCAACATCCCCATGGTTAAGCATCACTCCCTCTGCGGCTCCTCGCTGGCGCAAAAAAACTGGTACGGCATCCTGGGGGGGAGGCGCAACCAGCTCCACCAGAATATCCACACATCCATAGCGGATCTGGCAGGGGCCATGCGTCCCACCCTGACCGTCATGGACGCCACCCGCTCCCTGATGGCCAACGGGCCCACGGGCGGCTCGCTCAACGACGTGAAGGTGTTCGACACCATCATCGCCGGGACAGACGAGGTGGCCATCGATTCCTATTCCATGGGCCTGCTGGGCGCCGATCCGGCGACGGTGGAGTTCATGGAGATGTCCCAGAAACGGGGGCTGGGGGTGATCGACTGGCGGAGCGCGGGGTTCGTGGAGTTTTCCGTATGAGATGGCCATGAGCAAAGATAAACGCGAGCCAGTGACCCTCAAAAACATCCGGCGCATATGGTCCGTCTTTTTCGTGGCGCTGTTTCTTTTCTTTTTCTTCTCCGCCGATTTCAGCCGGATGAAGGGCTATCAGGTGGGGTTGTTCCTGCAGGCGGATCCGCTGGTGTGGCTGGCGGGATTGCTCACCGGATGGACGGTGTATACGGGGATGGCGCTGGCTCTATTCATCATAGTCCCAACTCTGTTTTTGGGGCGGTTCTTCTGCTCCTGGATATGCCCCTTGGGGATCATGAACCAGTGGATCTCCCGCCTGTGGCCGGGGCGCAGACGGGCGGAGGACTACTCCATGAACGAATACCGCCCCCTCTTCCGGCTCAAGTATTACATCCTGGCGGCGCTTCTGGCGCTGGCGGCCATGGGGTCTTTGCAGATCGGGTTGCTCGATCCGATCGCCCTGATCCATCGGTCGTTCATCATCTCCGTCGGTCCGGCGGCGGACCTGGGGCTGGGAGTCATCTATCAGCGGCCCCAGCTGTTTTTGGGCGGGGCGCTCATCGGCGCTTTGTTCATCGCCCTGATCCTGGCCAACCGCCATTCCCCCCGATTCTGGTGCCGGGCGCTCTGCCCCTTGGGGGCGATGCTGGGGGTGATCTCCCTCGGGTCGGTATACCGCATCCGTCGCGACGTGGACAAGTGCACCGACTGCAACAAATGCCTGCGCGGCTGCCAGGGCGCCTGCGACCCGCAGGGGGCGTTGCGCATCGCCGAGTGCCACGTGTGCATGAACTGCATCGATGATTGCCCGGAGGACGCGCTGACTTTTGGCGTGCCGGAGGAGCGATCCTCCATCCATGCGCCGCTGGATGTGAACCGGCGACGATTGATGGAGACGGCGGTGGCTGCGGCGGCGCTGTATCCTATTATGAAAAGCTCCCTGACCGGGGAGACTACGGCGCAGGCGGCGGTGATCCGTCCGCCGGGGAGCCTGGCGGAGCCGGACTTTCTGCGGCGGTGTATCAAGTGCGCCATGTGCATGCGGGCGTGCCCCACCAACGTGCTGCAGCCGGCGCTTCTGGAGGCGGGGTTCGAGGGGCTTTGGACGCCGGTATTGATCAACCAGATCGGGTGGTGCGAGAGCCATTGCGTGATGTGCGGCCAGGTATGCCCCACCGGGGCGATCATGCCGCTGACGGTGCAGCAGAGGGCGGGGACACCGGGCAAGGCGCCCCCCATGAAGCTGGGGACGGCGTTCTATGACCGGGGGCGATGCCTGCCCTGGGCTATGAACGTGGAGTGTATCGTCTGCGAGGAGGTGTGCCCCACGTCGCCGAAGGCGATATGGTTCGAGGTGAAGGAGATAACCAACCGGGATGGCTCCACGCGCAAGCTCAAGATGCCATACGTGGACCCGAAACTGTGCATCGGGTGCGGCATCTGCGAAAACAAATGCCCAGTGCGGGACAAGGCGGCGATTCGGGTGACTAGCGTGGGGGAGACGAGGTCGAAGACGAACCAGATGTTATTGGGGAAGTGAAAAAGAATTAAGGCCATTATAATCAACAAAATATGGAATCTGATCAATCTCGATGCTGCAATTTCCAACACAAAATAACATATCCGAAAATAAAACATGTTGCACAATTAATATACTTGCTATACTATCTACAATATTTCTTGGCAGCATATTTTCGAAGAGGGTTCAATAAGTTCGACTTCCCAAAACGACATAGAGTCAAATGTACAAAAACAACAAAATAGGAAGGCCTACATCAAAATGGTACTTGAATTCTTAGAAAGATTCGAAAAAGTGGATAAACTCATCCAGGAAAGAACGTCCACACACATTCTACTTGTTGCTGGAGCATCAACCCTAGCATATACATTCGCAAATAGACTTGTATCAGAAAGCATTTTTAAAAGTCTTTCACCTGGAGAGTTTATTTGCCTTTCGGTTGTTTCTGCAACGCTCATGATTACTGCTGCAGTGCTAAGGATGATTAATCAAAAGCAAATGATGGAACTAGAAATAGCTAAAATTAATTTGATTTATAGTCCTACTTCCACTCCGAATAATCCAAAACCAATTATTGGTACCGGCCCATGAACATGAAAGTCCATAGTAAGGCTACCTAAAAACAGGCTGCCGACATATCCTGGGGAAATGATGCTAATAGAGTTCACGAAGCATAAAGGCATGACTCAGACGAGGCTGGCAAGCCACTTGAAAAGGTCCTATACCACTTTTAACAAGATAATAAATTGAAAACAGGGCGTCATTGCAAAATCGGCTTTGGCGCTGGGTAAATCTTTCCGGACGGGGCCGAAATTCTGGATGAACCTCCTGCGGGACTGGGACCTTTGGAAAGCAAAACAACTCCATCCTCCATATCCGCCAATCCAGAAGGTGGGATGACCGGGGCAGGCAATCACAACCCCACCCACTCTTCCTCAAACCCCTCCAACTTTAATTCCCATTGCGCGACGTATACCGGCTTGCCGAATTCACCCATCCTCCCGGTCAGGCGGGCGGCGTCTTTCTCCGTGGTGACCACTGCCGCCGCTTCCACCCTTATGGCCTCCTGGCGGAGGAGCGTCATGTCCTCTTCCGCAAACGCATGATGATCCGGGAAGGGCATTAGCGCCCCAACGGCCACTCCCTTTT
>Ga0224501_10003257_pt1 | contig 12776 bp, 7 predicted proteins | sample SF_Oct11_sed_USG_4_FD_169105 | JGI IMG/M metagenome (GOLD analysis project Ga0224501, IMG submission 169105) | Sediment microbial communities from San Francisco Bay, California, United States - SF_Oct11_sed_USGS_8_1 | ecosystem: Environmental > Aquatic > Marine > Sediment | place: USA... | reverse complement strand
AAATGGTTATTGAAAGGATTTTGTACTCCGCTCTTTGATAGATTCGTGTCAGATTCAAGCCAGTCATGATTTGATTGACAACAGCCTACATAGAGACTAGAGAGTGTTCATTACAGGAAGAGGTATACAAAAACTATGAGCTGAGTTGATTCAGATTCCTATTGGTTGTACGTAGATTCAATTCATCTCAATTTTTTGCCTTTTCCACCTTTGAATTGACTGCTTCAATTCAGATTCAGTATTCATTTGCTAAGATTTACTAGGATTCTTCCCAAATTGCGAATTTAATTGAAATCCATCACTTTATTTTAGAATTATGTCACCCAATATTAGCCACATAGCCACGCAACACCAAGCCAAATACATAATCTGTGAACTAACACGCATCACCGATCAGGTCCTGGCCGGTATTGAGCTTATTATTACCAGTTAGGTCTAACCGGGCTGTACAATAACCGGTGCCAACTGGATACAAAAGCCAGCTGTCATTGACTACAAGATTAATAAGAAATCCCAATCCATTTGAGAAAGACAAGAACACAGTCCTTTGATTTAAACTGAGCATCTGTCGAAAGACAAACTTCATGGAACACCCTAGCCGATGACGCCTTTACGGCAGAGGTTGAGGTCGCGGTAAGGGTAGAGGTCGAGTATCTGCTATTACGCATTGAACAGTCTCTGTCATAGAACTGGCAGGAAGGAGTGGTGCAGGAAAAGCCTACAGAGTCTTTCAACTCAGAGTTTCCCGAGCGTATCGTTAGGAGACTTATGCTTAAACCCGCGTATCCATAGAGAAGGTAACTCTGTGGACGGGTCTCTTTTGTTTAAAGTCGGGATCAGAAACTGACGAGGATATTCCGAAAGTTCTTGCCTGAATTAGAAATCGAACCACCGACCCTGGGTCCAAAGCCTGGTACGATATTCACAAAGCCATTGCTTCAGCGGACAGTGTGTAGCCTTGATTGAATATCAATGAAAGTCACTTTATCAGTTCCAAGGCACCCGAAAACAAGCACAAACAGAGGATAAGGTCAGTCTTATCACTAGAGAACAGTCTGATATGCCTGGCATGGGATAAATGGCTCATTGGCAGTTCAGTTCGATCCAAGGATGAACTACAGAGACGCAAGCAGTCGACCAGGTCTTACGGAATGTAAGCACTCAGTGGTATAAGTCACTGAAGTGCTGAAGACTGCCACTTGAGTAGTTTTCTTTGCAGACACATTACCGAGTGCATACTAAGTTGTAATCTGGTGCCGGCATCCAAAAACTTGGACCAGGTCCTACATCAGAATAGCCCAAATTATCCCACTAACATCCATGCAGGGCCTCCTTGAGATGTGACTAATTAATGTCTCTGAGACAGAACAGCAGTCAGGAGTGGTGCAGAAATTGGTCTGCGGTGCCTTTTGGACTCAGCATTTCCGGGGAAGAGTCGTTAGGAAACTTACATCTGTGCGTCCCAGAGGGAAGGTAACTTTATGGGTGGATTTCCTTTATTTAAAGTTGGGATCTGAAGCCGATGACGGTGTTAAGGGACAAAGCTACTGGCAGAACAGGAAATCAAAACGGGGACCCAGGGTTCAAGGCCCAGTACGCTATCTACTAATCCATAAAAGTATTATCCACCTAAATTGGAGGCTCAACAACGTAAGGTGTTTCTTCGCTTTGTGACAGAGTGGCACCCATACATACCTCTCATCGTCCACCGACTTCACATGCACTTCAGCGACGAAGTTCTGGTGATATTGATCCTACAAGAAGGGAACACAGCGTGACGACAAGAATATTTAGCGAATCAAGTGAGTGAAAAAGGTTCGGTTCTGACTACCATTGAAGGAAAAAAAATAACCGATATACAAAGGCAATTAAACGCAGAAATGTGGCCAAGCCTACTTTTATTATTACACACAATTTTACTGAATAGACAGTTGGAGTCTCGGAGGTCAGTTGTTGAAGGTAAAACTGTGATTGAACCTTACCTCAAGAAGAAAAACTTGAGCTTGACCGATGGTGCATTTTGTATAAAAAACTCTGATTCGCCAGTCAGGCCTCCAATAGAATACAAGAACAGATATTCCAATGGTGAGAAAGGTTATAAGCCATTCACAAAACCAGCCGAATCCGGAGAGCTTAAACGCAAATCCTTCCTAAAACAAACAGCCAGTTACGTAGACATAGGCAGGATGCAATAGTAATCAAGTAGGCCTACAACTGCATACACTCACTCACCCTATTTGCTACCACAAGCTCAATGTTCATATAGTAAAGGGCTGGATTTACTAGTAGAGTAGTTCTACCACAAATCAAGGGTCATAATCGCTATGCTGTACAAAGGGCAACCTAACAGGGTTGGCTCTTACGGTAAGATAAGATCGTCAAGAGAAGTACCGAACCATTAAGACAGTAAACATGATGGCTTCACTCGTACATGCGAGAACAGTAATTCCTAGAGCAAACACTGGGGTGACTGCCTGTATCAGCTTCTTTTTGTTCGTGTCTCCAAGTCGTATCATTCCCGGGCTGTCATAACCATTTCTGTTTGAGGGTTCTAGATTGGCCAGCAGAAAGTTTGTTAATAAAAGTGCTCACTGTCTTCTATCATTTAGGAGCTGATCGGGCCCAAAGCCAACCCTGTATTATGAATAAATAGGTGCGGTTGCCCCATAGCCAGTGGCAGTCGGGGACGTGGCTGTTAAAGGGCGAATTTGTACCGGCAACAGTGAAACTGAGGTGGAGTGTCAGTCCTCTTCCTTATCACCTTCACCAGCTCTGAAGGGAGCCGGGCACTCTTTTCCTGCTGGATGAACAGAAAGAGTTTTTTTTGCGAAATCCTGCACACAACCTGTGTGTGAAACAAGACATTTGGCATCATCGGTGATCGCTTTAATCACTGAGCCTCTTTCTAGGATAAAGAGCTGATTATGTAGTTGGCTCTTACCAGGTGGTCCTCAGTGCCTTTGTTTAGCTCAAGTCGGCGCATGATTTAATTTTTCTATGTTATATGCGCTTCCAACCGTCAGCTGTAGGGCTTTAGGTACATTCTCCTCTGAAACAAATTGAGCAGTCATTCGCGGCGTTCCTATGTATGGGAGAAGGCAGAATACCCGCTACTGAATCGGAATTACAACCTTTTTACCCAGGTAACAGTGACTTGCTCAATGAGTCGGTCACTGACTTGGTGAAAATATTCCTCACTTTAGATCTTTAGACAGAATGAAAATCATTGATATCCAGCAATTATAATGTCTAGCTACACAGAAAAAGAAAGTAAAAACTAGTAAACTCGTAATAGTCGAAAAGTGAGTAACACTAGTCGAACTATAATGGAGTAGATAGAGGAGTCAATCTTTAGCTCAGTAGGTATAGGAGTGTAGTTCCATATGCCCTTTACTTGAGTATAAACTTTAATCTCACTGTTAGACTTAGAGTCCTGTGACTGTGACTTATTAGTTATTGAGATATGAGTAGTACTAGTACCAGTACATTAAATGTGGCCAGACCAAAGAGGAGTGAAGGCAGTCTCTACTGATCGATAGTGGTCAAGAATCAATCACTCCGATTCAGCCACATATGGGCTCAGCGAGTACGTCGGTACAACCAACTAAACGTCTGTAGAGCTCAATGAGTCAATCAATTACCAGTACAACAATCAATGAATAAGAAAAGAATGGACTGGAGAACAAGCCAAGGCAAGGATGAAGGAAACATTAATATTTAATTTACAGACTTAAGTTAGTTCATTACTATTAAATAATCTAAATTCTACAAATGATTTATGATTTTATCTGATTAACCTAACTAACTGACTCTTGACTTAAACTTAAACAAGTTAAAGTTAGAAGTTAGTTACTATGTAACTTATAGTATAACTTATACTTATAGTTATTAACAATTATTGAATTAAGTTATACCTATGCGGTTATACTAGTTACTCGTTGTTAGACTTAGAGTTAGACTTAGACGTTACTAATTACTTAGACTTAGATTAGAGTCTAACTAACAGTTAGACCTTAGACTAGACTACTACTACTAGTATTACTAGTAGTAGTACGACTAGTATTACCGTTGTACTACTACTACTACTAGTAGTAGTACTACTACTACTAGTCTAGAGCTAGTAAGTAAAGTTACTAACTAGTAACTGTAAGCTAGTTTAATAATAATAATTAATACTAAATTACTAATACTCAGTATTACTAGTAATAGTAAATTAGTAATACTGACAGTGAATAGTGATGAGCGACAGTGACTGAGTGAGTGAGTAAATCAGTAATTTACTCAGTGACTGTGAGTGTGAGTACTAACCAGAGCCCCGGGTTCAACCCCGACCAAAGCCAACTTACTAAGTTAGTACAGTACTAACTAGTATTACTATTACTAATAGTAATAGTATTAGTAAATACTAAATGTATTACTATTAGTAATACATTTATGATTTAGTATTTACTAATAGTAATACTAATACTATTAGTATTACTATTAGTAATACTAATAGTAATAGTAATACTAGTTACTAAGTTAGTACTGTACTAACTTAGAAGTTAGTAAGTTGGCCATGGTCGGGGTTGAACTCGGGGCTCTGGTTAGCCACTACTAAGACTAACTGAGTGGTAGCAGGAAGACATAAATTTCGGTCGAAACTCACCAACTGCTCGTGACTGATGTCTTGTAAATCCGAACGTAATCTGGCCGCGCTATTGCCTATAGCGCTATTGCGGTGTTGCCACCAAAGGAGACCTTGACCTCGCTGCATACGTAAAGGTCACGTGGCTAGGAGGGTGATTCATACCCCAGTAAGTCTGCGGCAAGTCCATCACTTCATTCATCAGGTTTTCCCATGAAGTTCATGGGAAAACCAGCAGCGTGGTTTTCCATGTGTTCCTAGATTTATCATTCGTTGGTCAAAAACAGACAGTCACTAAGTCAAACTCAAACCAGTTCACGGACGTAGTAACGTAAGTAAGCTTGTCACTGGAGGAGTGAGGTGAGTGACTCACTGAGGTGAGTGTGAGTCACTAACTTCTAAGTAGATCTAAGTGACTACTAACTAAGGTTAATCTAGTTAGTAGTTAGTATTTAGTAGTTAGTGAGTGACTGATCGATTGGGTCACTTCTCATACTCATACTCATAGTCATACTACTACTAGTCATCACCGTACTATGAAATTGAATGAATTCAATCTCAATAATACTGATTCATTTACTGAGTGATACTGATAAGCTAATACTAGAAGCCTACTAAGTACTTGTATTCTAAGTGACTAAGGTTAACCTAGTTAGTAAGTTAGTTAGTGAGTGACTGATCGATTGGGTCACTTCCCATACTGATACTCATACTAGACCTAGTCATAACTGTACTATGAATGAATTCAATGATACTGATTGAGTGATTCGTTTACTGAGTGATAAGCTAATACTACAAGCCTTCTATTACTAGTCGGTAGTGATATTATCATCATATTACTGTTAACGTGTTACTCAAAACCACCCATTGCTGATTGCCCTCATTTTCCATAATAGTTTATAACCATACTCATAGTGAGTCATAGCGGTTGGCTTACTAAGTTACTCAAAGGACTGTATTTTTTTGCAGCACTGCAGCAGGGATTGCCTGTTTTGGTGACATGTGTTCTTTTGTCAGTCTGAGACGTTACCATAGTACACTATGCAGCACTGCCATCTCTGAACACATGATTTTATTTTCATAATTTTGATTTCTGTTCTATAGCTATCAGGAATTGTGTGATATTCAATATGATGAGGACAGAGTCTCAACGCAGGTCAACATTCGACAAGCACTGGCCGACTAACAACCCTAACCCAAAGGACCTTGCTGAAGCTGGGTTTTTCTACACAGGTACACAACAGTGACAGCACCCATTTTACAACCCTTCTGTGGCCTAATTTTCTGTCTATAGCTTCTTTCGACAGTATATATAGTTATATATTCAGACTTATTCAAACTTATCCAGTCCAGATTACTCATGATCCAGCATGGCAGAAAATGGCTCAATCCCCCCTCAATGGCACCATGCAACCTATGGATATAGAGGAGGAAGGCCGAAGTCCAACCATGGACTGACAATGGCTGACATAAACACAATTCGCCCATCGCCCATTTTGTGTCCTGTCCGCCACGGCTCCGAGTCTCATTTGGCGACTGATGTCGGTTGTGGGGTAAGATCAATGCAAACCCCACACATCACAACTGATATGAAGTGTGTATAAATAATACAGTGGCAGGACCGGTTTACCTGTATTGTCCAATTTATTTCTCGGCACAAAATCTGCGATGTTTATCGGTCAGGTATGTGCCAGGTTAGGTACAAGTACTATTCTAGGTTCAATACATTGATATGATTATATTGATTGGCAATCGCCAATTTCAAGGCCAATCAAACTGGTGACATAAAAAATAGACATAAACTTCATGGGAATTGCTACAATGTTATCGCGTTTCTTTGTGTCAAAGGCTAAACGACTCCAAATATGCATGCAGTTTGTAGAGTTGTCTGCCTTTTCAATGAAAATGACTCGCCCATATTTCATTTTTGTCTTAGGAGTTGCAGACCGGACAGAATGCGCCTTCTGTCATGGGAAGGTCAAGCATTGGCGTAACAACGAGGATCCTTTCGATGTTCATCGAAATCAGTTTCCGTCATGCCCCTTTATTAAAGGGAAGAAATCCCGCAAGCAAGAAAACCCGAAGAGAAATCCTTTATGTGACAGCCCCATTGAAAATAACTCCGGTGATCTACTTCAGATAAGAAACCCAGCCACTTCCATTCACAAACTTGGTATTGACACTTCCCAACCAAAGAATGAGAACTACCGCATCCTCGCAAGGAGACAGAAGAGTTTTGATGGGTCTCCTAACATCAAATTCACGAATAAACTCTCCGAGGCGGGGTTTTATTCGATAAGGAATGAGGAGAGTCCCGACAAAGTAGCATGTCACTGGTGCGACGGTGTTCTAAGTGAATGGAAGGACACAGATGAACCTTGGACTGAACATGCAAAGTAAGATTGGCTGAGATAGAAATTATTTCCATGACAGATCAGGTGGCAGGAATGATGCAGAAAGTGGCCTATTGAGTCTAGTTGACCCAGCGTTTTCCGTAGTGAGTCATTGGAAGATTTTTAGCTTACACCCGTCTGTCCTGTACAGAAGGTAATCGTAAGGGTGAGCCTTATATACTTAATGTCACAATCGAAACCAACGAGTGTGTTGCAAAAGGCGACATTTTACCCGAACTAGGATTTAAACGAGGAACCCCTGGTCTCAGGCCTGATATGCTTCCACCAACCCATAGCTGGTTGAAATGAAATTCGGCGTATTCTGTTAGAATCTATCAATGATAGGGGTGTGGAAGAGGCCACTGGCAAGGTCACTAAGGTTACTTTTCTTGGAGAACAAAAACAGGCAGCCCACAGCTTGGTCAACAAGGGAAGAATGTGTAGGAAACTAACTACGGCGAGGATTAAGCGGTGTTACTTCTATTTTTCCCGCGTGAAACCTCACAAATGACTGTTTAGACTTTAACACCGATCACTTTCATTGCACCGATTACTGGTATTTTAGAAACACCCGTGAGCGGATTCACTAGGATACGGCCAAAAAAGTATCAGTCTATAAATGGGAGGAGTTTTATTGCGAAAATCCAATAGCCGTAAAAACCAGTGAGACGCATTGAAATTAACGTCTATGACGTCACAGGAGACACTCCATGGAAAACTTTTCAATTTTGGTGCAAAGGTGTTTTTGATGCGTGTTTAGCCTTAGAAGGTGATTCTAAATCTGGGAATGTCATGACCACAGTTCTTTCAAAACACTTCAGGTACCGATACCTACGAAAGCAAAAAAAAGACTTTCAAGTTTGCTAGTAGTGATGTGGACGATTCTGAGACCACAAGTGTCGCTTTTTACTCTTTTTTAAGCTAATGCTGCTCAGTATACAATTCTTCACCCAGAGTCTCAGCTGTACCACTTTACCCCCACTTTCGCTTTAAGGTATTATCCCGGGTGCTCGTACGTGCAACTAACGAAAGGAAAGGACTTCATTCGGCAAGTATGGGCTTCTCTTACTAATGATGAAAAGAACCTGGTCTCGGAACTTGCGTATAACTCCTGCGGCATCGACTTTCTCAAGGGTATGTGCTTTTCGGAAATAATTCATAGACTTCAGCGGCAGCATATAATTCGCCCAGCCTTGCTTTGTTGCTATTCCTGCCACACTAAAATATGGAGTTTTCCTACCTGCCAGTGAATGATTTGTAACACATCATCGTCGCTGTGTTTACCATTTGAATTTGATGGAATGTATTTATTGGTTTTGGTTTTTTTGGGTCTGAATTGGTTTTGCGTTTGTCACTATTCAAACCGGCAATCTTTGCTGAAGCGCTTTCGCACGCGTCAAGCTCAACACCTGTTTTAGACCGACCCAACTCTCTCAGTAAAGTGAACTTGCAGATCACCTCACATCTGCTATGTTCATTAATTTAAGTTTGCATTGAGTTAATCAACACCTAGAGACCTTAGGCAGGCCCAAGAGAGTTAGCATTATAAGTAGTGACCATAAGATTACAAACCATGTGCAAATGGCAGATTTCTACGGATGCTGGCGGTACTGTAAGGTACCCTGTGGCGCTAGATGACAACTCTGTGGCAATTTGCCGGGGGGTGCCTCGGCCTGCTGTGGTGACGCGCATCCCATGATAAACCATGTTGCCTTTCTTTTGTTATGGGCCGTAATTATTCAAGTTGCTGATATTTTTCGTGGTGCAGAGTCATACGCGCTACCGGTCCAATAAATGCAACGCTGCGTCCCTTCAAGAATGTGGAACATAATTTCGAGAGTGTGTCGTCCAATGACCATGGTGTAATCAAGGCAATAAGTTCACTCAAGTCCCAATGAGGCTACGGGCAAAGGTTGTGTGCTATTATGGACAGTAGTTAGGATGTCCGCACCGAGTTTATTGGAACTTAAAGTGATGATGGGAGGTAGATTTAGTACTGGGTCTTGGTACAATTTTAAGTTTGGGCGAAAACTTTGTCTTTTGCAGCTCCCTTATCGGTTTCGAATCCCAACATTGAATAAAGGAAGCCAACCCATAGAGTTACCTTCTCTAGGGGGCGGGTGGGCAGCGCAATCAGGAAGTGATGCACCCTGGGAAATCCTGAATCAAAAGACTCAGTAGGTCAATCTCTGCATGCCCTTAACACTGGTACGGATACGACAGAAAGCTACAGAAAACTCTTATTTTCTTCAGATCCTATTGAGGTCACCCGCATTATAAATGAGGCGATTCCAGATGTACCAGTGATGATATGTCTCCACTGCCGGAGCAATTCGGTAAGTATTAGTAATGAACAGGATTGCTCGATGGTAAAAGCGCTAGGCTTGCAACCACAAGAACCCCAGTTCAAATCCAGATCACTTGCGAGTAGAGTTCCCCCCCCATTTATCCTAGCTTCTACCGTTCCTAAAAACAAGACCGTGCTAGCTAGTGAAGCTTGCCCTTCAAGGCACCACCTTTGATCTTCAACACGGCGTGCCAGAAGGTGCACTTCTAGGTTCAGTCGTTTCAAGCGGGCATAAGCCACCGCTGCACCCCCACGGCACTATGCACAGTCTTGTACAGTTTATTTGTTGCAGATTGCGAGTACTTGTCTGCCCTGCGGCTGCTTCTGTCTGTGCGATACCTGCCGGCTTAAGGAAAACTGGCCTGACCACTGTCCGAGATGTCAGAAACCGATTGAAGGCACCTTTAAAACATACCTCGGCTAAAATTCTCCTTTCTGTCACCGCTAATGAACTATCTTCCCATGTGAGCAGTGCCAATCAGATTTTATGAGTTTTATATTCCAGGCAAATTGTCAACTGCCAAATCAACAGAATTTATTTTGTAATTAAAATTTATGTCACACTTTTGACCTACTGGGCCTGGATCTGTCACGGTGTACATGTACACAACGAAATGATGATTGTAATGATTGCTTGCGGGTTTTTATGGCATGCTCCACAAAGATTATACCACAATAACTATCTCCCATTCAAACCGACGGAAAAAGGTGAGGGTGAGGTGAGGGGCACAGCGTCCTCGTCACTGTACCGTATGTACTGTATGTTTGCCACGCTCGAGCGTCTTATTACGCTTCTGTACTTTTTTATTATGTTTGGTTTAATCTTGATATTTATTTTGCATGGATAGCTTAAATAAGACTAGAAGTCCTTTTTACATTAAGGTCCATAAAGAAAAGAAAGCAATAATCAAAGACGGTTCGGTGAACAGAGTCCATTTGACAGTCCTGGTCAGCGTTGAAAACGTCTATATCTTGTGTATCGCGTAATTACGTAGCCGAGTCTTGAAATCATGTAAAGTTTCTGCATTTAAAATGTGTTCTAAAGTCTAGGCGCTGCGACACTAAAAGCTAAATCTCCAGTCCGATTGAGTGTCCTGGAAACGTCAAGAGAGTTTCAATTATTTGATCCCATTCTGTAAGCTGATGTTGAGGCGGATACAATCATGTTCCGTCATGTTTATGGCATCCCAAAGCGAAACTGCTTGAAAACATTTCATCTGCTTGCTGAAGTTGTGCTAGTCATCAACCAAATCATGAAATCTGTCCCTGCCATAGTCTCCTAGGCATTTTACGATCATGAGAATGATGACATTTTCTAAGGGGCGCCACTCCACCGTTTAAACTGTGGTGTCTACCCGATTATTTCAGGACATTCTTAAAATGGGGCCGCCCTCAGTCTTGACAAATTTGCTATGTGTGGTGTTCGTTATGGTAACATACGCTTATGCAATAGAAAGTTTTACAAACACAAAACAATCTACACAGCCGAGTGTAAGACAAGCATTGTATTTCTCCAAATAACTTATAAAAATCACTTCATCTAAGTATAATACGTACGTCATTTGTCTTATTCTATACAAAAATAAAACTGCCATCTGACGCAAATGAGCGAAACACTAACAAAAAGAAGAGCCACGTGTCCTCAGTCACAAAGTTTGCGACAACGGAGTCAAATCTAGAACAAGTTTGCGTTTGATTTTCCTTTGTCTGTCCTTAAGATAGCGCTTCAAAATCTTTCCGCTAGCCACCGCGCCGAAGCTGACTTTTTTGGACTGCCTTAAGGTAACGCCGCCGCGACGTCGGATGCCGCTATTCTGCTTAAGAATCGGTGTGAGATTCAGATCGACAGGAATTGTGAACCGTGTTACCAAAGATGTCACCTTTCCAGTGACTCGAAACACCAGAGTGGCGATTCGCTGTTCTAGCTGATCAATGGACAGTCCCAGTGCGGACTTATTAAGCAATAAATAGTCATTAGCGCGCGTGATCCTAGGTCGAATAAAGCGTATGTAGGCCATAACGATATCCCGAGTGCGCGCGTCTATGGCCATGCATTTCTGCAGCTTACTGATACAAGAAGAGGCGATGGTTGGACTCGGCAGGTCATAGCAGCTGACGAACCTGTCCAGTTCCGTGGTTAGGCGTTTACTGCTGCTGAAAGTGAGCTGATCGCCCTCCCCCAAACAAAGGTCTCGAACTCTTACCATATGCAGATACTCGTACTGCTCTGGCATAACACTGTACAGGTAGGCAGCGACAAACGATGTGGCAAAGTCAAGGTCACATCCGTCCTCGATAGAACGAATGTTATCCCAATGAACGAAATAGTCTATGATAACGCTGTACTGTGGCAGGAAGTGCTCCACTGTCAGATCTATATCTCGGCGAGTAATGGCGCAGCCAATCAGCAACTGAAATACAAAAGTGGACGGAGTCACCAAACCGCAACCTTCAACTGTACACTAACACTATGCCCGCTATTGACAGCTGCAGCTTGGAACTTCAAATAGAGGGAACAGCTTCGTATTTATCAACTGACAGGCTTTTCGCCATTTGTTGGGGTAAAACTTTTCCCACAACCGCCCGAGTACAAATTTTAAGCAGACATAAAGCACTTCCTGTCCGCCTGTCCCGGCAACTTGGTGAAACAACTTCGACCCAAGGTTCTAAATACTACCGTCACCTCACCTTGTCACAAGTTTGTACGACCAGTAGAGCCTTATAGCTCTCTAAAAGCCTCTCAGTAGCAGAATACTTATTCTCGATTATGCCTACAAATAGGGGCGAATAGAAAGACAAATCCTCAGCGGATGATCAACTGACATGGAAAGACAACTCCGTGTATTAAAATAAACTGGAATAAAATAGTACTTCATTAAGTAAGTTCCCATCACAAAGCCCATCGCAATCAAATTTTCCGACAAGCTGGTCTCAAAGTAGGGTTCTACAGTAAAAGCCTGATTACCTGTTCACATGATCTTCCGTGACTAGCTACATACCCAACAGGATAGGTTACGATGCCATCCTTCCATTTAAGTCCTAATTCGTACCCCCAAAACTAAAATATTTGTTAAAAGTGTAGCCAGTATATTTTACCTTTGATTGGTAACTGGAACTTTCGGAACTCAATAAATCGATGAAGCGCATCACAGATCCTTAGCTCTGTCTGGACACTGTGCTTCTCCTGAATAAGAGAAACAGTACACTACTGGCATGTACAGAACCATCTTCTTATGTAGATTTATTTATTGACAAGTGCATTGTGAACACCTAAATATCGCTCATTTCAATCCGCAAATACACATGTGTATAATCAGGCCAAGTAGAGGATGCAAAGTTTGTGTTTCCATTCACTAACTTCTATAGAAAGGGGAGTTTGGAGTTGTGTCCACCGGCCAATTATATGTCT
>Ga0224501_10003256_pt1 | contig 12780 bp, 6 predicted proteins | sample SF_Oct11_sed_USG_4_FD_169105 | JGI IMG/M metagenome (GOLD analysis project Ga0224501, IMG submission 169105) | Sediment microbial communities from San Francisco Bay, California, United States - SF_Oct11_sed_USGS_8_1 | ecosystem: Environmental > Aquatic > Marine > Sediment | place: USA... | reverse complement strand
CGGCTCCTGTAGCCATTTCCACATTCTTCGGAATGTTTCGCGACCAGACTTGAGTTTGCTCCAGGGTTTTGGATTCCTCAGTAGGTCACTCAGCGTGCCTTGACTACGACACAGAACTCGTTGCGCGAACACCGCTTGGGGGATGCTGTATCTCTTAAGCTCGCTGCTTATTTTCTGGGCCAACTCTTTTGTGTTGATTTCTTCCATTGGTTCGTTCTTGCCGGACCGATCCATTCCACGATCCATGCCTCCTCTGGTTTGCATATGAACTTGTTGGATAGGACTCTGTGAGATATGCATTGCATTCATGGGGTTCGCGGAAATCATCGGAGTCGGTGACTGAAGACTGCGTGACATCCGCACTGAGTAGTCGCCATAGGGTGATGTCGGGGACATCAATTTAGGGTCATTTTTCGGTGAGGCTAGCCCGCTGTTGTAGTTGTGGTAGCCGAGGGCTGTCGTTGAGTATGAGTTCATCATCATGTTGCCGTAGTTTATCGGACTCGTGTTACCGAAGTTCAGTTTATCAACATATCGGTAGTTAGTAGTGTCCATTCCAAAGTTATTATTCTGCATAATATTGAAACCAGAGCTAGCGTTCGGAGCGTGGTGTTGGGTACCAAACTTGTCAGATACGGTAGAGATTGGTGGTAGTGGCTGTAGGCTGGTCAGCGTAGTATAGTTTCCCCCATATGCGGCTAATGTTGGGCTCATTCGCCCATTCAGAGTCTGATATGTTGGCTCAGGGATATGCGATCGCAGTTCGTTAGAGTCCAGAACTCCGGCAACACTGACTGGAGCATGAACCCGCCCAGATAGCGGAGACAACTCATGTTGGTTCATCAGTGGATCAGTAGATGAGGGTGAGGATATGTGTTCCTGATCTCCTCCTAGTTCTCCCATCGTCTCCATGGTCATAGCTACTGAAATATCAAGGATATCCACTTTCACTGCGCTGGCCTACCTTATAAAATGGCTGCTGAGACTTTTTAACAAAGCTGTCGTGTGCGTGCTGCAGTCAGCCACTTCTTACTATCCATCCACTTAGTGCTCTTCCATTACCAGAATGAGCTATAAGGGCAGCTGCGAGCATGCGCAGTGAATAATTACGTCATTATCTCTCGCACAAAGGGGAATGCTGCGGCTCAGTATAGCACTATATATACGCTTAATGTAGCTGCCATCTGTGCCATGAGAGGTGTGAAGTAGAAAGCATGTTTTGTGTTATAAGTATTTGACCAATGCCTGTGTTTGTTGTGGTCAGTTTCAACAAAATGATGAACCGTCAAATTCCAATCATTCACAAAACACAGTCAATACACAGTGCAAAGAAAAGCCAGCCAGTAGGTGTGTCCAACTTTTTAGAGTAGAATTCCCAATATTAGAATTATCATTTGCTTAACATTGTCGAAAGGTTGGAATACTAGTTATAGTATACGTGTAAAGCAATTCCATCGGGGGATTTTTCAGTCACATTTAGTCCTTCGTATTGGTAATAACCAGCCTCAACTCTAAAATTCCCGATATTGCAAATTATCATTTGCATGATGTCATCAGAATGGTCGGCTTAGGTTTTACCATAGAAGTAGGACCCTCCTGCTTATATGGGTCTTGCTGACTGACAGAAAAAGCAGAGATTGGGCACATTTAATTGAGTATAGCGGGAAATATTTGGGAGGGACATGTATTCTTTAAGGTACATGTATACATTGGCCAATTTATTTGCTACAGAGATATGGAATAGCATTGTGAGACTCCGAATTACTATGACAGAACAAAGGGATCCTTAGGGGCTCAAAGCCACAAGCAAAGGGTTAGCCAATCACTGTTTAGCTGGGTTATGAGGTTATGAATTGTAAGGACACCCCTTTGTAACATCTGTTCAGTGGCAATACTACAGTGTCAATGTTTGACCTATAGGACCTAATCATTTTATGAGCAGGTGCTGGCGTGTGCCCGCCATTATTAGATTAGCTCTAAGCCCACAAGTAAACAATGCACAAGTGTGCCACTCGTATGTGTGTGTGTGTCAGCTTAGGATAGCGGTGACAACATTGTCTTTTTTGTTCAACTTTAGCAGACGGCTCACAAGATTTAAGAATTATTATTTAAAGTCAATGATTTCGCACTCCCGGCAGTATTTCAAAAGCAAAATAAATTTTGATGTATTAATTAACAGTTTTGGATAAAACAACAGAACATAATTGCCTTGCAGTATAGAAATTAGTGCACAAGCTAGGAAAAGTTTCTACGCTCTCGACTAGAATAGTCGTCAGTGAGCGTTTGATTGGGTTTTCCCAATGGAAAGGTTCCCAGGTTGTCCGTAATTGCTTAGTTTGTAACTTCCCGTAGTTTCCAATGATTTTATAGGAAAAGGACAGGTCACAATTGATATTTTTATTGGTAAATGATGGAATTCCAATGTTATTAATAATCACCATTGGATTTCAATACTCCTGTCTAGTATGATGTGGTACCGGGTTATGTATAATACACACAGGATTTGCGACATGTCATTGGCCATTCAAGACAACCACAGACATTAGGAATAGCTATTTACATTGCTGACATTAATGCAACAGCTATCTTATGCCTCTGGGAGTTGACTGTGCTCTATGAAAGCATTCGTTATGACTAAGAATTAAAATATGCCAGTAGCTGATAAAGTCTTTGTTATTCAAGAATAGGAGACTCTTTATGTACCGCTCATAGATGGGACAAGAAATAGAGAAAAATATAGAGAAATAAGGCTTACCCGGGTGGTTAGGATGATGCATAAACTTGGCAAAGCGATGCTGGTACGTCATGAGTGACATGGATAAATGTCACAGGGGATGTTAATCCAGCCCTGGTGTTATGATGCTGCCTTGCTGTCTTGGCGATGCTGCATATAGAAATGGTCTCTCTTCTCATACCCTGCCACCAATAGACTAATTACATAAATGCTAGCCATTTGGTAACATTGATTTTCTCTCCGATCTGAATAGGCCATTGTCACGTGGCACACAAAATAAACAATGCAAGCTGGTCGCGTGGCCACGTACTTAGCCACTCTGTGATCTGTCCTTATCCCTAGAAAGCTTACGTTTATGATGGGGGTTTAGCATGCGAGTTCATTAATTGGCATAGCTTAATAGGCATCAGAGGGCAAAATCATAAATGGTAGTAAGTGCATCACAGCATCCCAAGACACTCTATAAAGATGTAACGGATCTATTTTTCCAAACATTGTCTTCAGTAACAAGCAAGAGTAAATATTTATTCCCACTGCTAGCTTTTCACGACTGTACATATTTGACTCTAGTTTCGGACTGCGTGCCTCAGAAAATTCAACAAAGATTTTAGAGAATAAAAGGATAGTTCTTTCGTTTGTTTGGTAAAAAGGAGAAACAAAAACATGAGTATGCCGCATTAGCTCAGCGTGTCGGTGAATTAATTGTAAGCGGTTATATGGTCTAATCATTGGTGATAGTGCCTGATGAGGCGTGATAAGAAATATGAATGGTTGGCTGTACCAGATTTCCACCATCTATTGTTTTTACCAACGAGAGGTGTGTTGGGGCTCGGTGTTATCTTTGCTTTGATGTTTTCTCTTTTACGGGATTGGAGGCATATTGGATGATAAAGTTAATTTTATTTGGCTTGGATTTACAGAATAGTAATGGTATATAGTATTTATTACATATATGCCACTTTGCATCATGCGATCAGAATGGCGGTTTTCAGAAGGAGCCTCGGGTAGGATTGTTTTGCTGTTAATAACTCGGTCATGATGAATCAGTAGCACTGTTGACAAGGGGGAAAATTCAACATCACACGCGATTGATAGTCATGCTACATCATCACAAATTATTCATAGACCAGAGAAGCACTATGCCATGATATACATAAATATAGTAGCACGCTGTCACCAATTACTGTGAACTGCTGTGTCCGTGCCCAACGTCATGAGATACTGATAGGGGCCACGACAGCCAGGAGCCTGGGTTGGTGTCTGGATGCTATGTAAACAGTTTAATAGCATAACATCGTAGACGGATGCCTTCAGGTGCTGTCAGTTTGGTACATGTACAAGCATTGACGCCGAGTGAACATTTAAATCACACACCATAACCTAATTATTTCATTATTTCTATTTGGTAACAACCAAACATAACCAAACATTATGCAAGTTGGGTGTAAGATGCGTTATTGCATTATCACGCATAAAAAATGGTCACCCTGCTGAAGGGTATATAGTTGTTAGTGCCCCCAGCTAGCCATCTAATGATAATAATTATTCATATACACATGGAGTAAATAGCGTGTATGAGTTAGATCATCAGTGGTGGATTGGTCTACATCGACCAGCTACTCAAGTCATTGTGTATCACAAAATAGGTATGCATAACAATATAAAAAAGGTTAGACAATAATGACAACCATTTCAAGTAGATTAAAAAGTGGAGTGAATATAGAGAGAGGATACAGGTGGCAAGGGCACCGATCCAATCTTAAATTAGATAATAAAGTCTCGGTATTACTAGTCACTAGTCACTACCAGAGCGTACGGCAGTGGGCAGATGGTCACTGAGTTTATTTCCTGCGCTTGACTTGAAGGGCTTACATGATATTCCGTCAATCGTGTTTACTTTGCAATCAGTCAAACAAATGTTTGAGTGCGGCAGCGAGCGTTCGCTGACACGATGAAGGATGTGACGTGAAAGGAGGCATTATAATGTTAGCATGGAATGACCAGCGGATTGTGTTACAGCCTTCAGGTTCAGGCCAGGCTCTCCTCATTCTGTATTTGAGTGAGGGCGAGCTGTAGGATATCTCGTTTCTCCTTTGGGAATCGTAGTTCTCGGCCAGCCAGTCGAGCTGCGTGTAGTTCCTTCAGTGAGATATCAAGCTCTGCTCCAATGATACCGGGCTGCTCTTGTTCCCGGGATATCCAGTCCAAAGCCATCTGAAACAATGACCCTAATAAGTTACCATCCCCGCTGAGGAATAGGAGGGAAGCTCAGCGAGAGTATGAGTCTGATGGCAAATATTTTTAAAAGCGAAACCGAATAGCCATCCATTAGCAGCACAGTAATGAAAGAGATACGCTTATATCTGACTAAAAAGCGCAATAATCTCGGGTGAATATAAATGGGCTGATTTATCTGGTGATTCATTACGTTGCGTCTTTATAATCATGATAAGGACGGCGGCAGTACATATCTCAAAAGGAGGGCAGTAACACAACACTGCTCACTGGCACAGTAACCAGTCATACTATATAATCCTTCTCACAAATCTGCCGGGCATTGCGACACGACCGATACGCGCATAGTCCTAAATACGAGTATTCGTGTTTGGCTGAATCATGACCCGTGGGAGGCCCATAGTACAATATACACAAGTACTATGGAAAAATGGCCGACTTAGAGACGTCTTTTTTTTACCAGTTATGGCTTAGCATAGAACAGCATGAGCGTATCAGTATCAACGCTTCTCCTCATGGTGAGACTGGTTCTTGTTTTGGGCTAGAGTTAATGTGAGAAGTTCACACTCATATGGGGGGGAAGGGAGGGCCCATGACATGGTTATGGACGCTACGCTCTACCACTGAGCCGCACTACTGAGCTATTCCGCTATCCTGTCTAGCCACTTAGTCAACTAGCCACAAACTCATAGGAAAAAAAACACAGAGGCGGTGTGTAGAATTATCAGAAAATGTCACCCCGTTGCGGCGGTGCACTGCTATGTGGTTTATGAAATGCCAGACCAACCATCAACCCGCTCACAAAATTCATAGCGCCATGGGACAGCACGAGCTGTGAAAGTCAGGGGGTCTGTCCACAGAAAGGAAGCGCACCTGTGACCTCATATCGTCATCGAGAGCGCGGTCAGAGTAATGAGCGAGCACTTCCTGTCGACTGCAGTTACGATCTCTCATTGCTTTCAGACTGCCATTCCAGTGAAGCAGCTGAAAGACGGTCATCAGTTCCTGAAACTCGAGCATTGTGCGCCCCCGGTTAGACTGTAGCATGAACTTGAAAGCGCCAATTCCTGTTGAAGGGTTTTCGGCCTCATCACGCGTACCCTGGAAAAAGAACAATATATTCTTTCATTAAAATGATAGGTTCGCTTGTTTACAAACTTCTACAAGCAACTAGACAGAGGCCAATGGTATGAATCAGCATTGCCGTCAGCAGTAAGGAAACCGAGTTTTGAGAGCTCACAGACACCTAACACCAGAACAACAATATATATATATATATATTGCCCAATGTCAAGCATCAGTTTTGTAATAGAGTGTGAAATGAAGTGCATTAAATTACAGAGCTGGTTGGGCAGTGGCATCTAATTGGCCCATAATGAATGTGTGACCATATAGAGAATTTAAAATGTTAACAAAAAGGTGAACTTTTGTAACCTTTACTCCTACAGTTGAGATAGACCACAGTAGACAGGAGAGCTAAAGTCTTCACAGGTTCATTTAGATAAAAAGAACTTATAAAGCCCCACTAGGTGTTACAGCTGCTGAAATAGAAGACTTGTACGGGAGGTAATCCCTAGGGGTATTGCCATGAGCTATTCGTACTCCTACATCCAGCCTTGAGACTGATAGTACCAGTGACAGGCGGACCAATTACTACTGAACAAAGGGCAGGCATGCACACAGTGCCTCAGGCATGGCCACGATGGACTTTCAGGGCTCAGAACTTTTCACTTAGCGCAAGCAACGATGAAAAGAAAATGCGTTTTTATGATAAAAAGGATTAGTTTTGTAATAATACTGACAAGCTGGACCAGAGACAGACAGAGACAGCTGAAATGACAAGGAATGGCTTCTGTCGCGCAGATGTTTTGTTCACGCTCATAATTCCAGAATGACAGGCCTAATATTGCTTGATAAGAATATCCCAACAATGAGTTCAAGAAGCGGTTGGTTGACTGTAGCATATGTATGCTAATTGTTATATAGAAATGCTCGTCATGACAATGTATAGTACATAATCTGCTTAGTGTGAACTAATACAGCTAAGTTCACAAGTGGCCAGATGCCTCATATTTGGTCTTCTACAAACATTGTAGCCACCAAACTATTGTGCTGCAACTAAAATGCAGTGTTGGAACACCTCAACACAAATGATAGAGCTTTACGGTCATCCTATAGTACTTTTATCGCTTCAGTATCCCCAAATAAACACAAAAGGAGGGTCTGATAGAAGCCCTGCGAGCTGCCACTTGGAAAGCTTCAGTAAATTTACATGGCATGGTGCGAGGGAGCGCGTCAGCTCGGCCTTGCCCACCAACTGAGCCATCAGTTACTCCTCACTCCAGCTAAACTTCCCATCACAAGGGTAAAAGTTTGTTTGTAAAACCATCTCAATTTGAATGAATAAACATGAAAGGCATACCACAGCATTCACTAACTGCACTTCATATTCACTATGGTCTCAATTAAAGACAATTAAACTTAAGTATACCAACATTAACACACACCTGCTCGTATCCCCTCAGCTTTTGTTTAACAACAGGACCAGCTTAATTCTTAACAGCACAACCATGGAAATTAGAATTACCAGCAAATAATGCGATATCTTCAACGAGCTAGCTCATGCATTTTGGAAGCTAATTGAAGAACAAATGACTGCGTTATCCCGATTATCACTAGTTTTCTCCCCCTCCCATTGTTGACTTGACTAAGCATTCACGCGTTAATTTATTTCATTCGGCCCACAGGGGCTGTGTGGATGAAACAGTCCAACAAGAGCCTCTAATTTAGGCACATGATGTAAATGTCGTAAATATGTAAATCGTCGCCAGAACCATAGTGGGGTTAAAAATTAAATGGTTTATGCTATATGAACTCTCTCTCGTATGTATCAAGAGTCTTCACAATCCATTGGTACCAGCTGTACATTAAAAAGAGGTTACAACTCCCAATCAGAAGAAACTATGGACACCAAAGATGAGGAGAAAACTCCACAACGCAAATCGAGTAGGGAAGGGATGCGACTTAAAAAACAAAAGTGAGGATTATCAAGACAAGCTCAAAGGAGACGCTGATTTACTTAAGAAACACTGTAACGAATCCCAAAAACGTACTGGTAGACAATAATAAGATATAATGGTTGTGTTTGAGTAAACAGGAGATCGGTAATAAGCTAGTATGCAAATGTGGGAATCAAAGCTATTTGCAGTATCATGCAGTATAATGACCGGACACTAAAATAGGTGGGGACCAAGTTACCTATGTTTTTAAATTTTCTTTAAACTCAAGATCACACTTATTGTAGAAGATTATCCGCCCAGTTCAAATACCACCATCCCAATACCCAGAAACCATCCCATCAGCCGTTAGTCAGACAAATGTATACGGGTGCATTCAGATACCTAGCAGCTAGGGTATTTTAATCATTTTTGATTATCTTAGCAGCTAGGCCCATCGTAACCTATCTGCTAACCGTTCCGCGCTTCAGTATTTCGAATTTCGTGTTCGGATACCTAGCAGCTAGGCTGAATAAAATATTAGTAAAATATTCCCGGAGTATTATTTTAGCTAGCCGGACGAAAATCTCAGCGGAGTAAAACAACAATAAACTCTCAGTCAATCAAAGGAACTATTTTGCCTACTAGTATTGAAGTTTCAAGCACTCTATGCCATAAATATAATATATTTTTGTGACTTTGTGGCTAGCATGGTGCCGTAATTGTTTGTGGTTATGTAGTCGTTGTCCAGCAAGTTAGTACTTGCAAATCCAATGCCAGTTTTAGTTTCGAAGTTCAATCCAACTTGACAATGAAAATCACGACAATGACATGACATGACATGGTGATTAGATGAGTCATTGACTGATGACTTTAGCTTAAACTAAACTGAGTTTGGACTCAACTGTCATGTCATTAACTAACGTTTACTCCATAGATAGCGATCTAGAGTTGAGTTTTGAACCGAGTTACTGACTTGGATGTTAGCAAGTCACTGACACCCTAACTCTGACTAACTCTCAGTACACCCACTGACATTGACTGTTGTGTTGCTCTTACTTGCCATTATTAGTAGCGTTTACTCGCTAAGTGTTGGTTACCACGCAGCGATTGGATGGTGAGTCCCTCTGCTTCTGAATGACTAATGGATAACTTGATTGATTTGTTAGACTCGTTGCTCAGTCACTGTCAGCACTACATGCATTTTCATCCATTATCTCTGTTATTAACAAGCTACTGTTCAACAGTGTACAATAACAGCATTCTGTCTCAGGTAGATTATTCATGGTTAATATAGCTGAGAGGCAATACACTTGAGAGGTAAAAGACTGAAGAGAACCTTAAGATTTTTTACAGAAATGCTTGCTTGGACATAAAACATTGATCAATCAACATGTCAAAAATTCTCCATGATAAACAGTATCCATATGCAATTGGTTTTCTCAAATAATAATAATAATTCTCCGACTTGCATCTCCCCCCCCCCAATATCCCATTTACAGGATCTTGGGGTGGGGGAGGGAGGCTAGGCTGGGAGGGCTTCTTTTATTTAATGTCGGGATCCGAAACCGATGAGGGAGTCGCAAAAGACGAAGTTTTTGACGAACTGGGAATCGAACTAGAGACACTGCATTGGGACCATTTTGGATGGTTGAGGATCATATACTGACATACAGACTATGGGCTGGAGGAATCAGGTCATTCAGTTTATTGCCGAAGTAAACAGAATTTCATGGTCTTATTTCCAAAAACATAGTGAAGGTAACGACAAACCAATGCCTGGGGTTCATTAACCTGCCATCTGAGCAAGCGAAGGGGTCACTATGTCAGCATACTAGAGAGGCATACCTTGAATGATATGAGGGCCTCAGAAACCGCCTTCTCAATGAACTCATCACTGATTTTCCGAGACGGATGTTCATTGAAGACAGAATTCATCAGAGCGATTTTAGCAGCACTCCTTCTCGCCTCTGCTTTAGTAGGGCATTCCTTGATAGGGGAGATAAATGCCTATTATTTACGAGGAATAATGAGGTTTGACTCGTATGTTTTAACATGTCTGAGACAATCTTCCATGCAATTGTTGAAACAGACCGTCGCAACTATTATAATGTAACTTACTCTCAACCAACCAGCAATCCGGTACAGGACAATGGTTCAGCACTGCGATTTAAAAACAGGACTAAGTTTAAATGCGGACATGTGGTCAAAGGCATTTTAGGACTAGTGAAGATTATCCTTGTATTCTGTGTGTATGGGGGCTGAATTCGTTATTTCTAGTGAACAATGTGTAATCCAAAACATGACGAGAGTAGTTGCGCTAGTCAATGAAAATATTTGCTGGTCCGATGCGTGGGTTCTTCCAAACATATGCTATAATGAGTCGTCTCAACTACCTCGCTCTTGTCCAAATTGCATTAACTTATCTGACGCCTACATTTAACACCAACAGAGAACTCCGCCGCAGTACCGATGAGAAATTGTACCTGAAAGCTGCCAAAGCAGCTTCCTCCAGGCAGCGTGACGAAGCAGACGTATGGCGGCGAGGGGGAAGGCTGAGACTCATAAACTACCAGCGCCCCATTCTTGAGATCACAACCTCTCTGTATCTTCATCTGCCAGAATTCCTGCAGAGCCTCGACCACATTAACTGGAAAAGAAAAATAGTGACGCTGTCTGATTCTTCCATTCAACGGCAACATTGCCAAACAGAGTCTGAAAAATAAAAGTTTTCGTGTAAAGATTGCGACAATTTTATGCCAAAGTCTAGCAACGCGGGATTGCTGAAAATGAGGGTAACTTTCATAAAATAATCAGAACTGAGTGAAGTGTCATGTTTGTATGTTTTGACGCATTTTCATTAATGCATTGACAACTTGCTCATATTCCGGTAACACCCCGTATAATGAGTTTCCTGTTATTTAGCAGTTAGAATTTTAGCAGTTGAGTTTCCAAAATTCATCGTATGAAACCAATGCACTGGGCTGTGGACATGGGATAGTTTATTTATATCAAGCGATTTCACCAAGGCTGCTGAAGAGTCAAATGGATTCCAAATTGGTGGTAATATTGAGATAGCGAAACATAGTTTGAAACAGATTCATCAAAACGCCGACAGAGAAGGCTGTCAAATACATGTGTTCCATTTTACAGTAAACAAGTTTAACGATAGTAATTAAAACAACCAATTTATTCTTCTGAGCAGTCCGACATATCCAATCACTGAAGACAAGAATAATGCTGTTTTTGTAAACCTTCAGCCGATGTTTTTGTGCTGTCGGAATGGCTTTGGCAGACCTACTCTTACCTCTCCCATAACCATGTGTATGCTTGGCAAAGCTGTTCACCACGGCATCAACGGCCTCTTTGAGTACAGCTCGCGCTTGCGGATCCGTCATTTTGTATGCGGCACTATCATACACCCATCTATAAATTACAGAAAGGCCAATAAGACCCTGATTTCATTTAGTGATTCAGTTTGGTAAACCACTTTAAATAACCGCTGCAGTAACTCACTCATCCAGTGATTCACATCCAGTGCTAGCGCACCTGGGCACAAGACACAAGTACAGCTAGTATAAGGGTCGAAGAAACCGAGCAGCACTAAAATGGAACCCCTTCATTACTGAGTAGAGGGGTTACCTGACAAGACAGATAAGACCTGAGAATGCAGGGAGTATAGTGTACGTTGGCTTGCTCGGGGCCAACTCACACTCTACCGGAGAACCCACTGATTTCGGTAAGAAGTAAGCTTTACGAGACTGAGTGGATAGATCTGGGAGGTTGGGAACAGTCAACCAAAGGGTACCATGCCACTTGTCGAGAACTTAGCTACTCTTGCATGAGAAAATAGAGGTGGGTCTTCGAAAACTGTTCAGTGATCTTGACCCTTATCCACTGGTTAGGACCTCTTTCATTTTTATACCATAAGTCACGCTCACAGGTTGGAGTGAGAGGCTTGCAAAAGGCCTGTGTTAAGTAAAAACTCCGCCAGCATTGAGAGGTGAACTCACAACCCCAGATTGCAGTTTCGCGCTTTTACTGACGGACTAAGTAAGAAACTCAAACTGACTAAGAAAGTCATGGGTAGCTATGAGCATTAATACCAGTACAATAGATAGTAACTACATTAGCACTACCACTAGTTGTGTTAGTAGAGTAACTTGTCTAAACTACTAAGTAACGTAGTTAGTTAGTAGCAGGTAATTTACGTAGTTTAGCTACCACTGTAGCTTACTTGTATTAGGAGCGTGTGCTACTACCAGACTCTAGTGATAGCCTACTGCTAGTACTAGAACTACAGTTTTCATTTCCTTTAATACTACTATGTCTACTATCTCAGTATCTGGTCTAGATAGTGATCGTTTTCGTCCACTGCACATATGAATATGACTAACTCTAAGTTTTAACCCAGCCTAGGCCTTACCTGTTTAACTCTAGTCAACACAACAGTCAGTTACTGAGTGAAGACTGAAGTGAACTGTGAAGAAGATATCGACTTGACTGAGTTACTTGGTTGCTTGAATTACTGTTAGTGTTAACAGTTAACTAATCTAATGACTCGTGAGTTACCATTGTAAATGTAATTCACTAACTAAGTACTCACTCAGTAACTGTAACACTAACAGTGTAACTGTAAGTAGTGTAGTGTAACTCGCCGTAACTAAGAGTAAGAGTCTAACCGTAAGACTAAGGCAAGGGTAAGACTAAACCAGCGTAAGCGTAACTTACTAACTATATCATATGTATTGATTGTAGTGCCTGACTCCGAGTCGGACTGACACTCACACTGACTGTGTACACTCACCGTCACAC
>Ga0224501_10003255_pt1 | contig 12781 bp, 8 predicted proteins | sample SF_Oct11_sed_USG_4_FD_169105 | JGI IMG/M metagenome (GOLD analysis project Ga0224501, IMG submission 169105) | Sediment microbial communities from San Francisco Bay, California, United States - SF_Oct11_sed_USGS_8_1 | ecosystem: Environmental > Aquatic > Marine > Sediment | place: USA... | reverse complement strand
TATATACAAGGGATTGTTTCTTTGCTGGCTGATCACACTCTGCCGGCACGCCCTATGCCAGCATGGCAGAGACTGGCTCAATGTCCCCTTAATGGTACCACACAACCTGTACACATCCAGGAGGAAGACCTATGACCAACCATGGGCAGACAATTGGATGATTTTGTAAACAAGGATTTGCTTTGATAATGGGCATTTTCGGACAAGCCAACATTCGCTGCACGATGCGATGCTGCTAATGCAATGCATCGGCAATGCACGTTGCAGTTTTCTGCTTAATCGGATAAGTCAACTGAATGCATTTTGATGAAGCAACTTGAAGCAATGAAGGAAAATATGTTGACTCTCTGTCACGGTTGTTTGGACAGAAAAACCGTTGGACTTTCGATTTTCATTTAGTTGCCAATGCAAACTTTCACATTCGCGTGTTTTCAGTTTATTCGGCTAATGTGCGGGATCAAAATAAGGACAGAGCCCTCCTTTGCCAATTGCATTAGGGCTATGTCAGCTGGTTCATAAATGCCTAATGCCATCCGCATAGAATAAAATTAGCCTAATTGTTGGATAGAATATATAAGATTATGTGTTCAAATTATATTTTATATTATTGATACCTTAATTCTACAGAGCCGAGTATTGATGAGATGCCCGAGCCTAAGCTGGTTCGTCCTCCTCCGTCTGCCATCCAAGCATTTGACATTTCTGGTCTACCTGAGATAACGCAGCTAAGCTCCTGGCCGATAGCCTCTACCAAATCCACGCCATCACCGGAGGCAAGGGCTATAACTCAGCAGGAAATATTAGTCGGTAATGGATCTGTTATTAGCCTGAAGAATCGTCTGCCTCCAATCAGCAAGCTGCCGTTCCTTATCAGCCGTGCAACCAGCAGAGTCTCGCCAATCGGTGAGTGTCCCCTCTACACATATCTCTCAGAGTCTCGCCAATCGGTGAGTGTCCCCTCTACACATATCTCTCAGAGTCTCGCCAATCAGTGAGTGTCCCCTCTACACATATCTCTCAGAGTCTCGCCAATCGGTGAGTCTCCCCTCTATACATATCTCTCAGAGTCTCGCCAATCGGTGAGTGTCCCCTCTATACATATCTCTCAGAGTCTCGCCAATCGGTGAGTGTCCCCTCCATACATAGTTTTAAGTTTGAGGTCCAAACCATAACAATTATAATGTTTCTAAACCCAGTCTTTACTTTGGATTGAAGAAGGGAGAAGTGGTGGACCAGTGGGTAGCCCATTCGCCTTGACTCAGGTAGCTCGGGCTCGATTCCAGGTTTGTGCCCTCTCCCTTATCAGATTTGGATCGAACATCAAAGGGGCCCACCCATATGGTATAATTTCGATGGAGCAAGCCATGGACCAGCTTGAAAACGAGCCAATGGCCAGTGACGTGTGTCACTGCATTGGCTAAGTGGCATTATTCGCGCAGTAAAACAGGACTGTTACTGGTAGACACACCCACGGTGTTATACCGCTTTGCCAAGAGGGATATGCAAGCGAAGACTCAGACATCTCCGTCACTCAAGGCCTCACTCACGGGTGCTCGGTGTGGAACCACTCTAATGTATGATTGATTTGATAAAGCATGGTGGACAGTGGAAGATAACTCCCAGATCCCCTTCTCTTCTCGCAGGAAGTGCCTCAAGTGAACGAGGCCTGCTCAGCAGTACGGATGAGAGTCGTCCTTCCACTGCCGGAGACGAGGGCAGAGAGTCTGTGGACCCGCGGCTTTTCATGAACACGCCGTGTGTTCAGCAAGAGGATCCAGACAGCGTCTCTTTCGCCGGAGCATTCCAGGAGGGCACTCAGTCACCAGTTACTCCACTGCCGGCTCTTTATGACAGTGTCACGCCGCCATTCTTGAGTCGAGCCAATACCGAGTTAGCTGCCGTACTCGCGAGGAGCAAGCGACCTGAGCCGTTTGGAGATTTACCACCCGCCGATAATTATTCGGTAAGGTTCTGGTCAGGGTTAATGCTAAGGATGTGTATTTAGACTTCTGAGAATACACATAAGCAGTACTCAACTCTGTGCAATCCTAGCACGAAGTACCTTTCAAATCCATCATGGCTTATTGTATGGGGTCACTAGTAGACAATAGAGGACAACCCCTAAATTAGCACAGTTCACAATTGCATAATCTTTGCTTGCAGAACATCTTTCCCGCGATTGTTCCCTGCATCAAGCCGATTCAGATGAGTCATTCACCGGCACCCTATTGGGCACCTCGATATAAGGACAAGGATATAGCTCCAGTGGCATGGGCGGAGCTACCATCTATTGAACGAGAGCCAACAATGCTTACCGAAGGTCGTATTAGCTCAAGGTCATTAAGCGAGGATTCAGATGACTACGGGGATAGCAGAAGCTCATCGGTGACGGATATGAAAACCCAGATGGATACAATTAATCGTTTCCTAAATGATATGATTTAACAGTTAAGTCAGAAAAGTCTGGATAATCATAGTGGGGACAGAGACAAACCGCATTTTTGATTTCTCATAAGCAATGGTGGATCAGAAGGCACTCCCACCGCCTATCTTATCTTCGAGCTTCTGGCTGCTGCCATGGACATGCGCTATGTCTCTGTATTATCTGTCTATAATCAGGTTTCATCTGGATAATCATAGTAGGAAACACATAGCAGATGGTCTATTGAACTCTTGCAGCCCTTACCATAGACCTATATGTGATGTGTCAATTCTGTCTATGGCCACTGGTCATTGCTCAGCATTCACAAATAAGCGGTCTTCATTCTTGGCTGAGTCTTCACGTCCTGTCACCACCAGATATTCTACACATTACATAGACATTCCCTTATGAAGGCATTTCTTTTTAATTGTTCACGAATTCTGGATGCCATCAAATTGACTGAGCAGTGACTAAATTCAGATCTTAGAGAAATCAGAGACCGCGCACCGCCCACTCCCCCCTAGGCGAGATGGTTTCCTCTCCTTTTTATGGTGATTTGGGAAGGATTTTATCATTGATATCACCGAGTTGGGTAGCGATGATGAGGTACCACACCTTGGCAGTGCAGATGAGATACAACCCCTCATATTATACCTTTTATGTAATATGCCCTCTACGTTTACTGTATACGTATATATTACGTACATACACTTGTGATGGCATTTTGATGGTATATGTGTATTGTGGTGTATAAGATATCTTACACTGAATTGTTTATTCTATATATTAGTATTCTTCCCTCACAACTCTATAATGCTCAAGAATGGCTGGTTGAATGGATCAATTAAATTGGCCGAGAAATTCATGTATAACCCGTATCAGACTTTGTGATATAAAATAATACATTCATTGTAAGTATGCAGCTAATCTAAACTGTTCCTATCCATTTTTCTAGTACAACTTTGAATGTGCATGTATACTTTGTCCATATAATAATAAAACTCCTCGACACATCACCTCTATGGAGTTGTCTGCACTCTACATGTCCTTTCATTACAGTATATAGCCCATTGATGATAAATATTTGTATGGAAGAATCAAATCAAGTCACACAATGATGTGGAGCATCAATACTGACCCACTCACAATGCTCCATGCTAAGCCGTAAATGGCAAACAAATATCTTACCCAACAGGTACACCATAACTCTGGAGAAGTCAAACAATAGAAGCTGTACTCGTGTCTATTCCGCTAGATTACAGAAACTGATATGAGCCTGACACCACATTTTGCTAGAGAACCTAGGACATTTAAAATCTTTGCTCGGCAGTGGAACACAAATGGCTGACAATGATGATGATTATGATCTATGACACTTAACAAAATGGTGGACTAAAACGAAGCATTCTGTGTTACAGTTATGACAAGCTTGGTCTATCTTCCTTGGATGTTTATTCAAGACTAGCTATAACCTTCATTATCAAGATGCGTATAGTACACAGGCTGTATAATATAAGCTATGCAAGCTTTTACTATCCGTGCCCATGCAGAATATAAGCTATACTATGCTACTATAGTGAGATAATTGTATCAACGAAGGCAGGATTCCCATTACCCATTATTACCCATTACCTGGATGGCTTGTCATGGTGTCATGGGATACCACTCAGGCGGTTTCCTGCTGCCTCCCACAGGTTACTGATTGGGACTTAGGGGTCAGTCAATCTAAGCCATTTGTTTACATGTCACACTTCGAGAAATTGGCTACTCTCAACCAGTGACAAATGTCGCTGTCTCACCGATGCATGGAGAATTTACTCTCTTAAGACTCAGGACAGCCTATAGATTACTTTCTAACCTCATCTGAATTTTGAACAAGAAAGATTTAATGTCTTGTATGTCCAGAATGTTCAACTGGAGCGTCTATGATTTCGCTTTCTGATCTATGAATTTTTACTTCTGCTATTTTTTTTCGTTTGAGGACCATATTGAGTATTCTGCCTCAACTATGTAATCCGTGTAAAAAGAACAATCTAACGTAACCTAATTACTAGTTATGGATACCGAAAACAAATTCTTACAATGCAACAAATCTGTTATGTCCGCTGGCACTGTATAAAAATGTCGGCGGAGTAAGCAGAGGCATTCAGTCCCTCTGGTGGGACTGGATCGTGAGCACCAATTGCGCGGGGCTCAGCGGAAGTGGTTGCGTTGCGCGGGGCTCAGCAGAAGTGGTTGCGTTGCGTGCGTCCAGGAAGTAGTTTGTAGAGGATGGACTAGGCTGTTGTGTTGCGATCTCGAAATAGGTCTGGATTGTTCACTTGCTATCTATAGTGGTGTGGCACTTGCCTTTCCAAAAACAGCATGCTGCCGGTTTCATCAGGCAGCAAGGGACTCGGTATACCCGATGCGTGGGGGCAGTGTCAAGCTGTTGTGGCGGATCATGAGGAGTTGTCCTGAAGTACACTCCGAAACAACGCCTGACCCAGTATTTTCAGCTGATGACCCGCGTATCGAGCAGTGGATGGCTACCACTGTATGCGTTATCGTGTGAGATCATTTGTAAGGTCCTCTAGCGGTCATTTGGTCTAAAAAGTAAACGGTCAAAGTCTGGTTCACGCCCTATGAATTAGGTGCATTGTGTGTATAATGCTAGCAGCTACTCATTCAGCTTGGTTTGCTTTGATAATTCGTGCCCAGAATAAAAAGCTCTGACGCTTCATTCCAATGTCAGAATACCCACTCACAAAGGACTATAATCACTAGCAAAAATATTCAAAACATTGTGCTGCTATTCATTTTCAGTTACTGCAATAATAGCTTTGAAAGATTTATTGGAAGTAAAATTTCGGCACAGAAGGATCAATTAGGAAACCCCCCTGCTTCACCATCCGTCGATGATGCATAGCTGGTTTACCATATGAGAAACCTACGAATCTGATGAAACTCTATTGTTGAATACATGTAATTTGGAAACCAAAAGGTTGTGTCATTTGACCTTTTCTAGGTTCTGGAATTCTTTACTTGACCAACTTATTTTGCAGACCTCTTAAGCCTGAAGCTTGCTGGAGCAGTAGGAGCTGGGATAAATATGAGCAACTCATGCCCATTGTGACCTGTGGACTTGAATACGATTGCAAGCCCGGTGCTTTCATCATTGAGCTATCCCTCTACCCCTGGTCTCTCTTTGTTCAAGTAACTCTCAATTTAAAGAACACTTGCTGATTATTTTTTTGATGGGGCCTTTGCTATAGAGACACCCGCTCATTTGGCATGAGAGAATATGGTGCTGCGTATATTGCTTTTGGCTGCTCCTATTTCTGTTCACTAGAGTTCGTTATTACTTTTAGTTTTCCCTTAATCCGCCTGTGTGTTCCTGCGATGCTAGTTGACTGCATTACTTTATTCCGCCCAAGACAGGATTAGACAGTACTGATAAATAAGCATCGTACATTGGCGTAAATGATTCATAGCAAAGTTACACCTCATTTGGCAGAGAGGATAACTCTATGGGAAGGCGCCCTTTATTTAATGTCGGGATTCGTAACTGACGAGGGTGTCGCGGAAGACAAGGTTTTTGCCCGAACTGGAATTCGAACCCGGGTCTCCGGGTCAAAAGCCCAGTACGCTATCGCTTCACCCTAGGCACTAAACATGCAGAATGGGATTATGAGGATAACTCATTTCAAATAATCATCACTATCAGTAAAAATTTATAATATATATAATATATAATAATTCACCGTCAGTCGCAGTGTGACAAAAACCGTTATAGCACCCCAGAATTACTCAGCCAATCAGAGACCAGGTTGATCTTCCCACATTAGTAAGCTTAGCACTTCACTCCCGAGCTGTCCTGTTATACCACATTGGATCCTGTGATATGTTACGTATCGGGTAGAAGCCTACAGCTTAGGTGTTGGGAAGCCAGGAGATCATTCTTTCAAACTCATCGCATGTTATAGAAGTAAATAACTTATTCAGGTAGGTATTATACTTTTGTTTAACCTATCATGTGAATTTATTAGCTACCGGTAGCTGTGTTTGGAGATAGTGAAAGAGCAGACCGTTAAGCACATTAAGCACACTGGGAGCTGCCATTGTTTACCCAAAGAGCCACAAGCAGTCCCATAATCGCAGATCGACCCCACCTCATATATGGATCCGCCCCTTAAACCGCCCCCTTATGCACGGCATGCTCTTTACTACGCAAACTATTCTAAGTTTTATGAACCTTAAACGAGAACGCTACCCCGTTACTCCGCATTAGCATTGCATTCACTGCTCAGTCAACATGCGTTCTATCATCGCCATCGCTGTAGTCCTTCTTGGTGAGTTTTTTTTAAAGTTTTCGACCAGCGTAAATTCAAATAATAATAATTATTATTATATTTTATTGTTAGATACAATGTCTTAGCCATGCTATACAAATAACCTGCTGAAACTAACATCGGCCAGGCACGGAAATTGTTACCCTCATAGTGTGAGCTCGATATGAAACACGCTGATACCTACCAGTCATGGGAATATAAAGTAATATTTAGTGAAACAATAATAGGCACCAGATATAGGCTCCAAGAGATGATCCAGGTCAAAATGGTAGTAACACAAAACCGAAGAAAGCTGTCAAATATATGTGCAAGGCAGAGCTCAAAAATTGAGTCAACTAGTATTGCATTTACTAAAATAATTGAGATTAGAATTATTCTAAAATTGAAACGCATCAACATTACTTTCCAATCGAACTGAGTGTTCTGGGACCATTGGTATCTCTTGTTTGCTGACTAATATAGATTTATAAAGCCACAAGCTCTGAAAGGCCTGGCTTAGGGGGTTAGATTATATCATTTTTGTGGTGATTTGGGTGAGTGGTGATCGAAGGTGATGATAGGAAGGGCATCCAACCTTAATTCGCTCTTGAGCTCCAACAAAGTCTTCCCGTTAATCGGGGAACAACTTCCACGACTTCGCACAAGGAGTGATAATTTGGAGTATAAACAGAAGCAAAAAAACGTAAATAAATCTTATTTATTTATCTGCTAATAAATAAGGACAGCTAGGAGGTTTGAGTGAAAAGTTTCGGGTAATAATTTGAAAGTGTCACTAAACGTTTTTAACTTGCAAGGTTTGAAACTTTTTTTAAACTCTAGAAATCATTTTCTGTTGAAGAAAAAAATTTAATCGCAACATATTATTAGGTGGAATGTTTGTTCATTAAGGTTCCCCTATACTCACTTCAAATTGAGTTCTGATTTCTATTGGGTTTCTCTCCTCGTATAGCATGGCTACCAGTTAGGACCTTTGAAGGCTGTATCTTGAGCTGATAACACATATATTTATTTCATTTCACAGTAGTTGTTGGTCTACATGAATTATAGCCCCAAGCCCTGCCAATAAATATTGTAATATAGTTTTCTCAATTTATTTCAAGAATCGGTTAAAATAATTTATTTCAACCATCGATGTTTTGGACTATGTACAAAATTGTGCTGACCAAAAATCTGAATGACTATTTTTTCCAAAATTAATAAACTAGATAATTTTTCAATGAAACATTGGTACTTTTTTCATTATACCCGGTCATTTGGCCATCCTATTTGATGGACCTCCTAAGCCTGAGGCTTGTTGGAGAGGTAGAAGCCAGGATAAATGTGCGGTACTCATTCTCACAACAGTGGTCCCACAGTGCTTGACCTGAATTCGAACTCAAGTTTTCACAATTGCAAGGCCAGTGATTCAGCCACTGAGCTACCCCGCTGTCTCTGATTTGTTTTATTCCCTGTGTTATCTATTATTATTATTATATACTTTTATTGACATCCAATATCATTAAAATGATAATGATTTATCCGAACTAAACTTAATTATTGCAGGGTTTGTTGGTATCAGTCAAGCTATCAATTGCTACGTGTGCGCTGGTGCAGGATCGGACTGTGCTGATGCATTCACCACTGACGCTAACTTGGAAGTAGACTGCGGCTCTACCTGGGGCGCTGTTGATGATGGGGATTGCTCCAAATTGAAGCAATACGGAAAGGCTTTCGGAGTTGCTGTCACTTCGGGTGAGTCACTAGTTTATTTCTGAATCACCATGAACCCTCAATTCAATCAGTTAGGAGACTTTACTCTGATATTTGGCCGCCCTCCTAGAAAGTAAGAGAAGGGGCAGGAAGTAACTCTCATCTTTGGCACTGACACGACTAGGACTTGAACTTTGATCTGTCGATCTTGAGCCAAGCTCGCTAGGCATTGAGCTATCCGGTTATGCCAACATTAAAGAAAAGATAATGCATACAGTGGTAGCCATCCACTGCTCGAGATGGCGGATCATGAGAAGTTGTCCTGAAATATGCTCCGAAATAACGCATGATCCATTGTTTTCTGCTGATGACCTCCGCATCGAGCAGTGGATGGTTACCACTGTACGCATTATATTTTCTTCCATGACGGCATAACGAGAGTTATCCCGTTAGGCCAAAAAAACATATAAAACACTTTTTATTGTTTATTTTGAATCGAAATTCCACGAAATTGGAATGATGAGGAAACAATTATGCAGTATTATAAATTATAATTTTTTTTGTATTGTTCTCCGAAACTTTATTGTTGTTTTTCCAGTTACAAGAACATGCGGAGGTGGCTACACCAATGACAACTGCAAAAACCCTACGAGTGTCAGCGTTGTGGGAGTCAACTACAAACAATGGCAGTGCTCCTGCACTGGAGCCCTGTGCAATGGAAGTGCACAGATTAGCATGTCATTCGCTGTCCTAGCTGGTAAATAGTTAAACCTTATCAAATTAATTGTCTGTCGTTGGTCGTCGGTCGTCGGTCATTGGACTTGTGTGGCGCCATTGAGGGGAGATTAAGTCATTCGCTGCCTGGTATGCTTACTCAGGATGTGTCGGCAGCCAGAGAAAAATCACCTCGCCTGTAGTATTATCTCAATATATCCGCTTTAATTGTAGCGTGCTTGGCTAAGTTCGTCTTCTGATTACGGTATAACCGGAATAGATGACCGAAAATTGACTGACTTCAATTCAAGAGTGCGAAGAGTAATTGCCATTGTTTATATGAAGAAACTGTGAAATACACTAAAGTGGATAGACTTTTCTAACACTTGTTGCTTTTCCTGCTATTTATTTTGTCAATTAAAAGTAATATATATAGAATGGTTGGTGTTTTAAATGATTTGTCCCATAAGAATATCAGATGCTGGCCTAACTGTGTGCAACATGATGTTAATTGTTGGGCATGAACCAATCGTGTTCCACGACCCACCGCGCGTTGGGTTAACAAGATATGGGAGATGGTATAATACAATGTTTGAATGACGCCGCGTTGACAATGGTGCTTGCACACGGTAGCCAATTTAAATCGGAGCAAATGCAATAATTGAATATTAAATTTTTTTTTCCTCCGGCGCTGGGCCATTCTACTTAATGGACCTCTTAAGCCGGAGGCTCGTTTAATCGGCAAGACATTGGATAAATGTGAGGAGCTCATACTCACAAAGGGGCTCACTGTGAGCTGGAGTCTGACTAGGATTTTTTTTAAATGCAAACCCAGTGCTTCGATGCGTTGTGCATGCCGTGATTTTAGTGCGTCAATTCCACTAGATTAACTAAACAAAGAGAGATTAGTTCAGAAAAACTTGCTCTATTCACTGCAAGTCTTCAATTGTTTCAAACATAAGAACATTAGTCATGTTCGGATAAACTAACATAGCCCTCACGCTGTGTTGTGGTAACCCAAGTAATATTCTAACATTATTTTAATTTGCGTGGCCCGCACGGCGTGCGCGCGTTGCCAACTACATTGAAATCCTGGGAATGCGAAAGTTTTTTTTGTTACTAAATAAAACTGTATAATCTGATGCACTTGCCTGTCAACTGTCGGACAATAAGCCTCAAATGGCCTCATCCTGAACGCATTCAAGTGGCTTGTTCAATCGAGGGAACAACTCCAATGTGTAAGTTCAGGCAGTATGGAGCGTTGCCAGTGCATCGTATTGGTGGCAGGGCGACGCGCAACGAATGTTACCTAGTCTGAAAACGTCTGTTATTAATAAGATCACCTGCCTGCATTGATAAGATCATCTGTCTGCATTCATAAGATCACCTGCCTGCATTAATAAGATCACCTGCCTGCATTAATAAGATCATCTGCCTGCATTAATAAGATCACCTGCCTGCATTAATAAGATCGCCTGCCTGCATTAATAAGATCACCTGCCTGCGTTCATAAGATCACCTGCCTGAATTCAAAAGATCACCTGCCTGCATTCATAAGATCACCTGCCTGAATTCATAAGATCACCTGCCTGCATTCATAAGATCACCTGCCTGAATTCATAATATCACCTGCCTGAATTCATAAGATCACCTGCCTGCATTCATAAGATCACCTGCCTGCATTGATAAGATCACCTGCCTGCATTCATAAGATCACCTGCCTGCATTCATAAGATCACCTGCCTGCATTCATAAGATCACCTGCCTGCATTCATAAGATCACCTGCCTGCATTGATCAATTCAACTTGAATCTGTGATGGTGTCTAAGAAAAATTAAAAACACATATTGATTCTAAACTGTGTCACCCTTCAAATATGGCACCTGTTTATAGTGAAATTAGGCAAAAGGCATTTTCTGACAAGCTAACATACCCCTAATGGTGGGCTTACACGAGGGGGTCGAGGCAGCGGTGAGTGGTAAATGGCACGAGTGGCACCGCTGTCGGTCTGTGCTGCTCAGATTGGAGTCAACTTCCACCAATCCAGAGACACAGTGCCGCTACGAGCCGAGGCTGCAAGCACTATTTTTCCAATTGGTACAGGCAAAATGACCAAGCGATTTTATTTGCTTCGAATAGATTTCCGCTTCCGGTGTTTAGGTCAAGGGCGAACTAGGTAGAGCGGCAAATCCAAATCTGCGTTTTCGGTGGTTGGCGCTTGTCTGATGCTGAAGAGATAGTGCATGTAGGGCCGGGGTTCTGCCACTGATTCTGCCAACCGGACGATTGCCGCTCGTTTGCCGCTCACGCTTGCAAGTTGCCGCTAAATAAAACTTCTAGTGCTAATAGTTGTTCAATTAAAGAGGAGTCTACTGTACACGGAGAGTACAGCACACTAGAATATCCATGCAAGATCAACAGGTTGGTAATTATTGTCTCCTAATGAGGAGACAATTCCCTTGAAGTGCTGATAAAAGTCAATGAACTCTTTGAAGCTTTGAAGCTTTGAAGCTTTATCTGCTTAGGGAGAGACTCATTTGATAAATTGTTGCATTTTTGGTTTCCCCCTAATGATTGTGTGGAGAAGTGGCTATTCGCCTAAACTTAAACTTGTACTGGCAACAGTGTAACTGAGGTGGCCACCACTCCTCTTTCTCACCACCTTTCACCTTCCCCAGTTCTGAAGGGAATCCGGTACCCTATTACTCATAGATGGGCAGAGACAGTTTTTGAAACACAAGCTGTCTTTTGCTGCAAGCTGCACAAGCTGTTTTTGAACCCGGGTCCTTCAACACCAGTGGTGAGCGAACTCGCCTCTCAAAGACGACATCTCCCCTCTCCTATATCGCTGACCGAGATCACAGAATGGAAACATCTTTCCCATGGTGAGATTAATCCGATTGTACTGGTTACCCCATTCCAACCCCTTATACACCATTCCCATTCCTCGTACCCATTGTCCTGCACCCGTTCCTCGTGTCCCTTAGCCCTATGATTTGTCCTCAACATCTGTGGCTTATCTCCATCCTCTGTCCTGTGCCTAATCCTTGCACTGCCATTCATGCACGTCCCATGTACAGCCTTCCCTCGGTACCTCTCCCTTGCTCCCAGTCCCTCATGCTCCGTGCAAAAAGCTGCCATGCACAGTAAGGCTAGCAACTGGTATGCTAAGTGTAATTACCAAAAATACCAGTCATTTAAGATGTTATTTTTATTGACGAGAAAGAAATAGCATGAAAAACAATTTATATTTGAAAAACACCTCGGAGTAGAACTTATTTGGTTGTTACAATTAATCACAATACTATTTTCACTATTGAATTGGAGTTAAGCAGCTTTCATCACTCATCACTTGTATCCTGGTTATATCTTACTTAGAAGACAAGCTTAGTCAAGCATGCTACAATAAAAGAAAATATATTAACCTAATGCTATCAGGGCTGGCTAAACTTTTAAGGATTGGGGCCACTCTCAAAAAATGAACTGGGGCCACTTATAGCTTGGGAACCTTAGCTAATTGGCGAAATCGGTCTCTCCAAAGCAAATCTGTAAAGCAATCTATGAGACCTCAGAGTGTTTACGATTGTATTACCTACTCTGTTAAAAATAAAATAATAAAATAAAA
>Ga0224501_10003254_pt1 | contig 12781 bp, 11 predicted proteins | sample SF_Oct11_sed_USG_4_FD_169105 | JGI IMG/M metagenome (GOLD analysis project Ga0224501, IMG submission 169105) | Sediment microbial communities from San Francisco Bay, California, United States - SF_Oct11_sed_USGS_8_1 | ecosystem: Environmental > Aquatic > Marine > Sediment | place: USA... | reverse complement strand
TACAGCCTTGCTCGGACGCACCCTGAACCATAGTGTGACAGTTCACCTTTTTTTAGGGTTACTACCCACCCGGGACTGGTATGTATAACCCACCAGTAGAGGAGCAGGCTCAGCAGCCACAGCCCCAGTACCAAGGCCACCTACTACAGCAATACCAAGGGTAAGTTTTGTATGTGGCTGGCTCACATGCATGAACTATGAATCTCGCGTACATTACGAATACAAGGTCGTCCAACTAGTTGCATATTCCATGTATTTTTCTTGTACATCTTATCGATGCCATGTATACGTATGGGTTGCATACTCATCCAATAAGAAGGGTTTTACTTCTGATTACGACGGATATGTTCCATCCACTAGCCGAAAAATCAAGTCTCTTGTGTAAAACTCAATATTGAAACCTTTTATAATTCATCCATGCATATGCATGTATGTCTTGGACATGCCTGCTAAAGAATCTATAATTGTGATAACTGTCGATTACCGAAACCCCTTACTGACTGTACCTTCTGTTTTTATGTAGGCAAGGTACCAGTTTGAACAATGTGCCGTACATTCCAACAGGGGTAAACAACCCGACACATCATAATGGTTATCAGACTCCCCTCTCATGAGCTACTTCTAAATCTTCACCAATGTGAACACATTCTATATTTTGCAATATTATTCTTTTGAAGTCCAGTATTTATTGACATAGTATCATACAATTATATAAGCCACCAACCCAAATGGGAAGCTATTCTTTACTTGAATACAACAGTGTGAAGCATCGCGCCCAAACACTGCACTATGTTGCTCGCCATCAGCACATTAACATGTTCCTCCAAATGTCTCTTTGGGTCCTGCAACACAACAACACCATTCTAAGGATATATTTTATCGTCATATATCCAATGTTGATCCAAACCCTCCCAAGATGCTTGGAAAATCAAATTATAACCAGAACAATAGCAAGTTTAACGAAATGAAAAATAGATGCAGCGATCAGAATTCATTCCCCCTAAGCGTTTGGACAATTTCACTCATTTACAGAGAAGCGGTATAGCTGAACTGCTACGGCTGTTTGCCCAATGCCCCGGGTTCTTGTTGTGAATGTAACCTCCCCACATAATTTCTGGCTCCTAAAACTGAAAAAGTCAGAGGGCCACACTAAATTGAATAGCCGAGTGCCCAATTATAACAAGACAATGAAATGAGTGGCCAACTTTGCATGTTACCACCAACTGCCCCCAACAATCATCAGATTTGTACAGGTAGACCGATTTACCAACTCAACTTTTACTGACCTGTTTACCAACATTCTTGATAGCCAGTTGTTCTGGTGTCATGTTCTCTTCCTCTTCCAATGCCTAAAGCAATGAGTGGTAAGTGCACACAGGTCTGCTCAGCAATGGCCAATCAATGATGGGTACAAGTAAACCAAATGAGCCAAACCAAACTACAATGACTGAGGGAATTCTATTTTTGAAAGTTTGTTAGTTTCTACCCAGTGAACAGACAAACAACTAAAGCAGAATCAAAAGGGATGGGAACATCAGCAACCCACAGCAGGGGACCAATAAAGCCCACGACAAATTTGTTTAAATCCAAACTAAAACACAACTAAGCATTCCATCTATCTATACGGTAATAACGAGTGAGGGACTGTAGCTGGAACATCAAACTCAAACCCTATCCGCTCTAGCTGACTGGGGCTTACCTTGTTGTAGTTTTTAGCAAGTTCGAGCATTTCCTTAATGGTCTTTTCGTTCGTCTCACAATGCTCGCTATAGTCAGCCAGAGTGAGACCATCTACCCAACTCTTCTTGTGCAGGTTAAGCAACATCTACAAATTGCAGAAATCGATTGCCAATGTATGGACATGTATGTGTATGTAGGATATATTGGCTAATTTTGTTTTACATGGATAACTTAATAAGACCAGGGGGTCTTTTTTACACCAAGGTCCATGAAAAAACAGCAATGAAAAAAGGAGAAGGAAAAACAGAGCACAAATCAAGATCACCAGTCCTTGTGAACAGTCCAGGCCAGTTCATGATAAATAAGGAAAACTGGAAAACTTAAAACAGGTCAAGTGTTATATGTAGTAGTAGTGTAGTGGTAGTGGTATGTGTATAATGGCTACTAGCTATATAAAAGAGGTAAAGGTTGTCCTTTAGCCTATGTCCGTGTGGGAAAGTGACTCTACCAGAAATTGTAACTGAGGTGAGGTGCCACTCCCCTTCCTCACCATTCACCTGCTAGGTGAACAGAGTTTTTTTTAAGGAAATGCCGACAAACAAGCTGTGTTTTAACCACTCGGCCACAGTGCCTCCCCGACAACCTATACCGATTACCATTTTGGTAATTTGACTATAATCAATGGACAGACACTAGTGATACGGGGCCTCCCCACGGTGTTTCCAATAATAGATCGTTTTTACCTTTTGCTCCAGCTCATTCTTTCTATAGTTGATGGCTATAGAGTAATAATGCCTGTTGAGGCCATGGATCAGGGCCTGGATGCTTGGCTTGTTAAGATGGCCGAGGTTAGATGTTGTCTGTCGAGGTTCCTGTCCCAGTACCATTGTGTTGGGGTTAATCAGGCGGAATGCATCGATCACCACCTGAGAGAAGATAACACCCTATATTTCCTTCCTCGGTGAATACAGTAAAACACCTCAGTGGCTAGAGCGCTATGGAATAGGGGTATAGCCCACTGACTAGGGCGTAATGAGATAATGGAATAGCTCAGTGGCTAGAGCGCTATGGGATAGGCGGACAGCTCAGTGACTAAAGCAAGATGGGATATTGGGATAGCACAGTGGCCAGAGAATCGGGATAGTGGCACGGCACAGTGGCTAGAGTGCTACCTAGTGGGATAGCTGGGTTCAGGTCTCATCCATGGATGCTAAGACTACTGCAGTGAGTATCAGCTCTTCACATTTTTCCTCTCTCTGGCCACTCCAGAACAACCACAACGCTCAGAAGGTCCATTACATCTACATTTACCAATACGACAAAGTGCCTACATACCCCAAAATAACGAAGACCATCATGGGCGATACTGGGACAAGAGCAGATTGACAACAGAAAAATCGGTGGGAAGCCCAGGTCTACCAGCCAATCTGCACACGGTGGCTATCTAACCTATGTACTCCGATGACTGCTATCAGTTACCTTGCCCTTAACAGACTGTATAGGATCGACCACAACGGCAACAGCCCGGTCAGACAATGCCTCAAAGCTCTGCTGTGTGTTGATATCTACTCCGGAGAGCCAGCAGCCGAAGCCGGGATGGGAGTGATACCAGCCTACTACCATCTCAGGTCGCCCAGTCTGCTTTAACATGTCCAACATCTTTGCCTGGAAGACAGGGTCCACAGCCTCCACACTCACCCCCTGTAATACGAAATCGGCAAATCTGTGAATCACAACCTTCCTGTTGGAGATAGCGGTATAGCTCAGTGGCAGAGAGCTCTCTGGCCTTGCAGTGTTAAAAACGTGGGTTTGAAACCCGCACATGGCGGGCTCCCATTGTGAGAATGAGCTTCTCACACTAATTGTAGCTCTAAAGAAATCAAGTCTCACCATAAGACGGAACATTGATACGGGCCCACTCACGATGCTCCATGCCCAGCCATAACCAGTAAAACACTTGGTATCTAACCCGGCAGTTTTATAATAACAGTGAAGACGTCCGACAATAAAAAACAATCTTCCGGCAAACACAGAACAAGATGTCTAAAGAAGCGTTGACTTACAGTTCCTGACTGAGGCATGGCAAAAACATCGATAACTCTGACTGTGTAATCATCCACAAACTCTCCCAGCATCAGACCCATCACTTCCATTGGTACACCGGCTCTGCCGTGTTTTAACATCTACAAGAGTATGCATATAGTATGCAAATATTGGTGCTGGCTGTAAATCGCCAACCAGGTTGACTCCTATGATCCGACGTATTCTTTATATTCATAAGACCTTCAACAAGACAGCTTACTGTGCTTGAAGTATCTTCGTCGCTATTACCTGTATTAGACTCGACACTTCTCTTGCCACCTCTAAATGCAGACCGTTTAGTTTGCCCTTATATTCGATACTCATGATGCTGATAAAGGTTTTTGCCTATGCTATTCTTATCTGCCAAGCTGTAGATGACATTTCTATGCTTCCAACGAAGTCTTAATGTTGACCGCACAAAACAAAGCTACCCCTTATTACATGCTACCAACTACCCACCTTCAGTAGGGCGAGAGATGAAATATAAACTTGTTCAGCGGTATCCACCATAGGTGTGTCAGCTTGGGGTGCAGCCTGTAAGAGAATAAATACCTGTGTATTAGTCACCAGCGACAGAGACAAAAGGGCAGGTCCATACAAAATATAAGACAGTGTGGGACTTCGCATATACACTGCAGAAGAGAGTTAAGCAAAGAGTGGTATCAAATGACGTACTGGCAATAACATGCTGATATTAGGGCAAGGCCGTGACATGGTTCACCGTGTCTCAGCCGCTTATTGACTGGCTCTGTAGGCCAAGTCATCCATGGACCGTCCGATTTTGGTCCTTAGTGAAATTATCCTCCGGCTGCTCTGGTTTATCCCAGACGCGTATGATCCTAATAGCGGGTTAGCTCATTGAAAGAACGCAGGGCATGTAATCGAAAGAACCTGGATTCAAACCCTGGTCATGATAGGCTACCGTGATGAGTGAGAGCTCCTTGCACATATTGCGGCTGAGACCATTTGGGGAGGGAGTGGACGCTGGCAAGCTGTCAGCAACCTAGTTTAAGGGACCTGAAGAAGAGGACGGAAACCTCAGGCTCCTTGCTACTTACCCCTCCCATTCCAGGTATGCCACCTGCGCCGCCGAGGCGAAGTATTCGATCCATGTCGATTCCTGAGGTAACAACCAATAAGTCTACAATGAATGGTTAAATACTACCATACAAAGATTTTAAAATACTTTCACTTGATTAGTATCACATCAGTACTAGCAGTTATTTAGGTTTACATTATATTTCAAAGTTAGCTTAGGGCTCAAAAGAGGAAATCGGTCCCAGTTTAACTTAAGCCAAGGCGATAAATTATTAAATTATTATTATCACTGAACGAGTCACTGATTGAGTGACTCCATCTACCAAGTCGCTCGCTTACAGTTACATTCACTCCATCATGGGATCAGTCGTGAAACGAAAGTCAATATGAATATAATGATGATCGCCCTCAGTAAGGCCGTAAGGGACTACCGGTACACTGAGTGACTGACTAACTCGGTTTAAAACTTTGTACTTGTAGTTGTACTTGTAGTTAGTACTAAACTAAAGTCTAAACTAAACTAATTAAATTTAAAACTTTCAAAAGTTGGAACCTCTCCATTGCACAGGCTTGATCCAGTCAGTGCATTATGGGCCTTAAGTCTTTCACCGTAATAGCTACTGTTCTCGATTTTGAATCCAATCCAACTTCAAAGTTGCTCAATCACAAGGGGCAATTGCAGATTTCCCATGACAAAACCTCTTGAAAACGGCATTTTGACAGTTATCTTGTTGATCAAAATGCGCTTGCACTCTTGACTGACTGTACAACAATTTACAAACACGGGTAGCAATCCGTAGCACATACTAAAAGGATAGTTCCACTTCTATATAACGTTGAACTTGAAAGTGGGAGCACGGATAAAATATTCTTTCTCTCGTAGTTTTAATTCGGCCAGAAAATCGTACTCCCCTCAAGACGTTTCGCTCAATATATGCGTTTCGTCTGTTACAAAACGAGGCCGGATGCAAACTCTTTCAATATTCGAGCGGAAAATCTCCGGGCTGTTCAAAGGAAGCCAGCCAGCGTAATACTACTTCCTGGCTATTTGGCGGGGCAAATTAGCATTAGGGTGCCCTTTAGTACCCTAATTATACCGCTACAGTAGTCACCAGCAGCCTTCTCGAGTTTTCATTGTTTTAAATTCAAACACTTAATTACCAATATCAGTCCTCTGTAGAAGCTTCAACTGCATGCTACGGGTGACATAGAACTATGTGTAAAGGCAACTCTGGCGATGAGTCAGACTCGGAGTCAGAGCTCAGACATTCAGACATGAATGATTCATGAATTGATGAAAACTAAAAGGACGTATAATAAGTTATAACTAGTGTCTAGTATAAAGTATAAAGTAAGTTATACTTTCTACTCAATTAAAACTATACAAGGTCTGATCAAAATGTTCCAGGATTTATGCTATATTTTGAAAACTTTTATTCACACTCATTTCAAAATTTCTCTCTTTCAAAATACATTCCATCTGCATCTACAAAGTGAGCCCAACGTCTCTCGAGCTTTGCCATGACGGTCTGGAACACAGTTTTGGGAATAGAAAGTAGTGACACAGGGCTAGGTCTGGTATGTAAGGGGATGGCTTAGCACTATGTTCTCTGTTTTAGCCAGAAACTCCTTCTCAGCATAAGCACAGCGGGCTGGCGCATTGTTGTGGTGCAGCATGAAGGAGTGGTCCACCCATTTCTGTGGTCTCGTTTTTCAGATTTTCTCTCTCAGCCTCTTCAAAACTGGCAAGTAACATTCTTTAGTGACAGTCTGTCTTTGTGGGTCGAATTCAGGATGGACAACTCCTTCACAATCGAAGAAAACAGTCAGCATGGTCTTCACATTCAACTTGCTCATCCTGGCTTGTTTGGGGCGAGGAGAGGTCGTTGACTTCCATTGGGAGCTTTGAACCTTTGTTTCTAGATCATATCCACACACCCGGCTTTTGTCACCCGTAATGATGTTCCGAATAAAATTTGGATCCTTTCTGCAGGCTTCCAGCAGGTCATGCAGACTTGAACACGGGAAACCCTCTGTTCATCTGACAGCAACTTCGCAATGAACTTGGCACTAACCCTCCTCATCCCACTGTCCTCAGTCAAAATGCTTTGTACTGCTCCAAATTCCAAGCCGAAATCACTGGCAATCTCTCTAATTGTCAATCTTCTGTCTGAGAGGATTCTTTCTTTGACAGTTTGTGGTCTTTGGATGTTTTCCCCAGTCTTTGATGATTTTCGTCTCATTGGACATCTTCAGTTACCTCTCTACCTGCTTTAAATCTTCTATGCCACTCAAATGTCCTGCTGCGGCTTAGAGTATCATCTCTATAAGCAGTATGCAGCATATCAAAAGTCTCTGAGACTGTCTTGTTTAGCGTAACACAAAGTTTTATGACCACTCTTTGCTCAGTAAAAGAGTCCATTTTCATTCATAGCAGAAGACACGAAATGCATGATGGGAAATCTCCAATAATCTCGTGAGATTTAAGTGATTCTTAAAGATGATTGGTCGAATTGTTGCTAAGATATTGCACAACAAATCTAATGATGCTAGAAAAGACAACTTCTTCATTGTTCCAAATTATAGCGTCAATCCTGAAACTTTTTGATCAGATCTCGTATACCATGGTTATTACCCCTTTGAAGAAAACAATCAGTTAGTTTCTGAGAAGGGGTCTAGTTCAAGAGGGGTGCCAATACCAATAAACGCACAGCCTTTCGGAAACATAGCTAGCAATAGCGGTGAAATCCCCACTGTCCGATGTACTGAGTGGCTGAAAAAAAGGATTACGCTACCTTAGCGGCGGCCCAAGCGCAGCTAGATTCGACGCATCGCAGCCGGGATAAAGTTGGTGTGGCGTTAGTTACTGTTTGCTCAAAATACGACAATCGCCGGTGTGAAAATGTGAGCGGTTGTTGTGATGTTCGCGTTCAAAATCCTTCACGAGCGCTGGATTTGAGAATTTATGCAGCCGGCTGCCATCTTGACTGGAGGTCTTTCGAAGTTGTAAGTACGCAGCATGACAACCGTTGCTAATGACAGCCATTGGTGACAGCAGTCTCTGTTAGAGGCCGAGGACTCTAAGCAATCGTCCATAGCCCGCGGGTGCAAACTAACGCCACGCATGCGCCTTGGGACATTTCTACCTGTTAAGCAGTCATGATCTGTTTGTGCTGGCCGCATAGTTTCCTGCGAAGGGGTGCTCTCGTGGCATACACTTCCAATGGCGCCCACTATTCGTTGAGAAGTTAGTCGCTTGAGACAGGCGATTCTGGCATGGCTGGTTTATTTAATTCAAACAAAAGCAATGAGACAGAGCCTTTATTATGGTACTAGGACCTCAAAACCCGCGCTCCTACTCTTTAGAGTGTCAACATACAATAGATACACGGCAAGCTCCTTGTCCCCTTCCAATGTTTTCAACTTATTCATTTTTCCTTACTTTTCATACTTCCATAGTTATACCATGCCTGCAAGGATGCCTAGCTCCTATTTGTCAACCTGGACACAACAAAGGTACATACATGCATGCATATGCAGGTTCCAGGGCTAGTGTCTTATTTTTCAAATTAAGCTCAGCCTAGTTTGGTATATGACAAAGTTTCATCTCTCTGAACAAAATTTTATTGTGCGCAATAACATTTTGTTTGGAGAGATGAAGACATGCTGGCCTGAGCTGAGATACTTAGTACCCATTATTTTGGAGGAACAGGCCGCACACCTGTCCTCAGAAGACAATTTAAGTTAGCTGGTTTTCTGGCTTACAAATCACATCCACCAGGATCGACCGAACCCGCATGAGAAAGGTGGCAGTGGCATTAGGAAAATGGCCGAGGGAGTGTTGCGTGCACCTCACGATAATCTGAGCGAAGAATTGATAAGTGAAACTTTGTGAACTAGCTGTCTAGATTGAAGGCATAATGTCAATCTCCCAGCATGCATGCAGGTACAAACAAGTTATTTCTGAATTTGTTACACTCCGTTGTATAATTATGGATGGGTCCACTTTAATATCAAATACCGAAGCACATGTCAATGGTGTCCGTCACGCCGATTCTCAATGCATTAAAATCCTCTGCTGGGATACATAGACCTCGACCTTTAAATTGAGCCTCCCTAGATGAAATCCTAGACACAGATTGTGTCAATTAATATATTTCAACTTATTATAATTCAACTCTTTGAGGTCGGAATATGACAGCATTCTGGTGATCTCTGGAAACTCATGCGTTACACTGGCCTCTCATCATATCGCACTGAATGTATATGACATACATGGCGAACGTTTAATTTATATCTGAGAATTCTGCCAGCTAAATAAGTAACCATGACTCTGGATTTCCAGGTAATAATAAAATCTGTGCTATTAGTATTCTAGCCTATCTCTGTCACAGATCACAACAAATTCCAATCATGACCAAATGTACATTATCTGTTTGTGTACGTTGTCTACACCATAAAACTACCTATCTAACACGTGGAGGCTCAACTAGGAGAACTTGCTGAGCTGGACTGTTGAGCTACATAAGTGCACACTTTTCCTGTACACTTGCCGCTAACTGCGAAGGTCCTTCCGTTAGTTTAGAAGTCATATCTGACATATTTGTGGGGAAGCCTACAACAGCAAAATTATCTATCTAATCAGTATACACTAGAGATAATGCAATGAAGAATGCAAATTGGTTATTTGCTAGTTTTTTCCCATCACGCATAATTTGCGCGTCATGCATGGTTCAGTTTGAACAAACATGCCATCATATGATAATGTTTCTTTCCTTATATACTGTATAATGCCTGGTTTCCAGGATGTTCCATGGTGTGAAATGTAGCTGTGGTTACTGTATGGGTGGACCTTTTTTCTATCTTCATGTGAATTGCATGGGTCTGTCCTAGCTGAATGGTTTAATTTACGTGACGACACACAGGACTTGCATCAAAACTCTCATGTCCTATTTCATTCTAGGTACACATGCAGGTACTGACAAGTGAATTACTATACTGATAACTCTATATAGCTAACCGATGACATGATTATTTTTATACGGATAGAGTGCTTCTTACCTCCTCCTCCACCTCCTGAGTTGTCTCCCCCGACAGTTTCACCTCTCGCCTCCGCTGCCAGCTCTTCCGGGGTCTTTTTCTTCCTACCTATTTGTCCTGCTGATTCCTGTTGCATCATAAAATCGGGATCCTTTTTTTTTATACCATACTGTAACAAAGCCAATTTTTTCCTCGGCTACCTGTTGCTGAAAGACCATGGCTACCCTTCAAAGCCACTGTTGAAAAAAATACCTGAACATCGGGAGTGTATCAGCATACTGTATGACGATTGATGGTCAAAGGAATCATACTGGCAGTGTCCATCATTTCGCGACTGACAGCAACTACTACTATTACTGTGACAGATGTCCACTATTGATAGGCAGCAATATGTCACTCCGATTACTTTACTATTACTGCATGCATGCCATATACAGAAATACACCACTCTTTGGTCCTAACTTAATGATTCTAATGTGATGTCAACGTCTAGATTCTCCGCATATCGGGTAACTAGGTTGCGAGAAATCATTCCACTGAGAATCAAACTTCTCACCGTGATTATCTCTCTCAAGGGAGTGGATCTTTTTTATGAATTACTCTCGTACTACTACACTGAACCCATAAGTTTAGTTCACCGACTATTGAGTGTATGACCCTTCAGAATCTATTCATATATATATGCGAATGGTAATCATATAGGGGTGGGGCTTCTATCAAGTTTCTTGAGAACTATTTAATAAAAGTGATAAATATATGTGGCATAAGTTATATTCTATGAAACACCTAGTTGTTGCTATAGTGTACAAGATTGGTCGCCCTTGGACCCCATGAGTTCATTGACATCTGCATCAAAATTCCATGACCATATCAGTTATATGTCACGACATTTTTTATTTTCTACGCAGACAATTGCCAATGCTTTTAAGCAGACCTCTTAAACCTAAGATCTTATTGGTAACAGTAGGTGTTTGGAATCAACCTCTATCCCATTGTCCCGTTTTGAAATTGTAGCACTCATGCATATCGGTGCGGGTATGCGAGCCCTGTACATATTTCAGGGAGCTAAATGACCCTGAATTGCATTATTTGGCCAGGTCCATGCCCTAGATTCCTTATATTATCGCGAGCTAAGAGCGAGAAAAATCTGCATGAGAGAAAACCCGAGGAAGGCAACAGGAAACTACCTCAGCATGATCCCGCAGTACTATCACATTGACCAATGACACATTGATGATGATATGACTTAACAGGAGAGAAGGTTACGTCTATCAGGGGAAGTTTGTTACCTTGTCTCTTATAGACTGTCTCACTTCTTCCCGCTCCTGCTCCTGTTTTTGGTGTTTTCTTCGTCGTTTTTCCTCTTCTTCTTTTCGTGCCTCAACTACCGATACGAGTTCTCCATTCTCATCTCTCTCCTCTTCATCCTCGCCTCCACCGAATGCTCCTAAATACAAACTATAGACATATAATAATTATATCCACTGAGGCAGATCTCACCTGACTTTACCATTACTGAAAGCGCTCACAAACGTGCATATCTACATCCATTTATTGGGCAACTATATAAAGTTCATCCATAAGGCTTATATGGTTTTCACCCCAATAAAAAACTATGTGCATATGATTTACATGTAACTAAACATTCACGATGATCCTTCATTTCCAGGAACATATGCTGAAATACAATTAAATAGATATTCGTTATAATGTTTCATCTTCACAATTAATCCATTGTATTTTAAAATAAAATACTTTTCTACTTAAGTGCTTTTTAACAGCCCGGACTTTTCCTAAAATTTATTAAGTGGTCTTGTCAAAACAATGAAATCAAGGTTGCTAGTCAAAGGCTGAACTGAGTAGAGACTCTCCAAGTCCTGTTATGTACGCACAAGTAGATGAATTCCATATTGAATGAGGTTCTCATTCAGTAAGTAGTTAGCAATATTGGTATATAGATGAGGCAGGCTCATCGGGATTACCACCCAGGCAGCTAGTGTATTGATTGCATTGGCAGCAGATGCCTCAATAATAATCTCATATATAGTCGCAATTCAATAAAATTCAGCTTCGCTGTGCCGTGCTATGTGCTATCTACTATACATGCAACCGAATTAAGTGTTTTTGCCATTTTGTGTTCCTAGGACCTGAAGTATGTATTTTTACTGATCCTAGAATTATATAAGATCATTAGTTGGCTGCATGAGCACTTCATCATCATGCAATTCACGGTTTGTTTTTGTAAAATTATTTGTTTGGAACTCAATAGAATACAGTTCCAAACGCATTTGAGGTAGCACTCAATGTGTACAGAGGCTCTGTTGAATGTCAATGTGATTACCAAACAGTGAAAAGATGTGGCAAGATAACTTTTAGATGAATATCTGAACTTTAGCCAACTTTGTTAGTGCTTTATGGAACCGAACAATCTTCGTTGGTCATATATATTAGTTATGGGATTTAGTTGTTGTGTGGCCTTGAGCTGTAATGTAAAAAACTCTCACTCCTCTGAATTTTTTACCCCCGATGCTCCAGCTGTGGACGGGTGACTCGTTGGTTCACTGCTGTACTGCACCAACACCTACCTGTTATCATATCCATGCTCCAACCTACAGAAGTGGTTACGTGTTATATAACAATTATCTGTATGTAGGCTTAGCCACCTCTACAAATTTACGTGAACAGATAGTGATCTGTTTCAATACATGTATAATATATATATATCACATTAGGAACTCAACTAGATTATTTCAATGCATTTTGTAATGACTGTGGAGCTAAATGAAAATTTCGTTGTCATCAAAGCTCAGTTTGAATATGGCAAGTTTTGTAACGACTGACTCACCTAGAGTGATGTGACTGCTCACCAACTAGCTGATTTGGAACGGACTTCGCGCAGTATTGAACTCAGAGCACAAATCAATACGAATAATAAAACCTT
>Ga0224501_10003253_pt1 | contig 12783 bp, 11 predicted proteins | sample SF_Oct11_sed_USG_4_FD_169105 | JGI IMG/M metagenome (GOLD analysis project Ga0224501, IMG submission 169105) | Sediment microbial communities from San Francisco Bay, California, United States - SF_Oct11_sed_USGS_8_1 | ecosystem: Environmental > Aquatic > Marine > Sediment | place: USA... | reverse complement strand
AGAGACTGTAGCTGGGCTGAGCAAACGTTTCCCATGGAAAGAGCCGCCGTTCAGGAACATCTGAAGAAAGATGGTGTAGTCTTCAAGGGTTGTGAACATACCTCCCCAGGGTGCCGCGAAGGTCCACCAATACTCAGTGTTCCAGTTCCAGTCGGTTCGGGGCCCACCGTATTCTTCAACATCTCTGATGTTGATGCGGGCAATCTTGCTATACATGTCTTTAGTGGTCCCAAGTGAGCTATTCTCCATGCCCAAAGGCTTGAAAATCTCTCGTGCGAGAAATTCGGGGAGGGGAATCCCTTCGACACGTCTAACGATCTCACCAAGTATCCCGAAGCCACAGCTCTGATAGCTCACATTCGTTCCAGGGCTAAAGAGAAGTTCACAGTCATAAATGTGCTTGACATACACGTCCAGACCTCGATGCTGTTTGCGGAGTTGAATGTTCTCTGGGAGCTGATCTGGTAGCCCTGATGTATGGCTGAGTAGATGGCGAATCTGAATCTTGTCCTTTCCCTTCGACGCGAACTCTGGGATTATAGAGGCAACATGGTCGTCCAAGGTTATCTTTCCACGTTCGACCAGCATCATAGCAGCTGTGGCTGTTACAGGCTTTGTGACGGAGGCTACGAGAAAGACGGCTTCCGAGTCTATCGGTGATGCATCAGCTCCAGGAGCGATTCGACCAAAGACCCTAGGCTCAACTGCAATTCCATGTCTTGACATGAGAAGCCCAGCGGCTGGCAGAATCCCTTTTGCGACAGATTCTTCAAGTATCCTATATGCGTTTTCAAGCCTAACTGCTGAGAACCCAGCTTCCTCAGGTCCACTCACCCGTAGCAAACTCAGTGACCCCCTACTAACAGCTTGATCGTGAATTTCTCATTTTCTCTTTACTCAGGCTGGAGATAAGCAAGTCTCAAGAACACACACCCTGAGTAGACTTTTCTTCCGACTTGGATGCGTCTCAATATGCGATGGATGCGCTAGCTGAACGAGCGATTCCTGCGATATTTCCTGCTGACCTTCATCATGAACCTGAAGGTTTCAGGGCTCATATCGGAGTGAATGGCACCCTCTTGGCCTAGAATGAATCCCCCTCCAGGGCTTCCAATCGCTATGCGGTCGATGATGTGCGCCTTCAGCTGCTCATTGGACATGCGGCTTGTGAAGCGGCTTAGCCCTCCATGGAGCGTGATTTTGCCGCCGTACTTCTCCTTCAGCTCGGCTAGATCCATGTTGTCGCCGGGTCCCACGTTGTTGATTGCGTCTATCCCAGCTTCCACAACCAGGTCCATGATGGCGTTTATGTTCCCATCCACGTGCATCTCCGCGAAGGCGCCATACTTATGCACTAGGTCGGCAATCTTCTTGTGCCAAGGCCATATGACATCTTCGTAGACCTCACGGGAGAAGAACATTCCCTTCTTGTAACCCATATCGTCCCCCCAAGTGATGCAGTGAACGCCGCGCTCCAGAAGGTTCTCGGCAGCCCTCAGGTTGAACTCCCCATTCATCACCGCCACCCTTTTCGCAAAAGCCTTATCTCTTACGAGAGAAGCCAACCACAGCCTGAATGGCATGATCTCGTACCATACCGCTGAGAAGAAGCCATTTATGCCCCCAGTTGTCATGTAGCCAAGATCTGTGAAGAACCTTAAGTTCTCCTCGACGCCTTCGTAGCGGCTGGGATCGTCTGGATTAGGAAACTCTAACTGATCCAGATCTTCCTCCTTTTCAACGGGGTGCTTGACGATCTCAGTCCAGTCGTGGAGCGTTCGGATGTCGGCCCCATCGCGAGGAACTGCTGGCCGCCAAGAAGCATGATGCAGATTCTTCAGCTTGTACCGCCTCTTGATCATCCCCAACTCTGTTTCGATCAGATCGTAACCCAATGAAGACTTAACAGCCTCTCGCCCCGCGGCTGCTACTAGCCTCCCAAGATCACGGCTAGATTTGATCTCCTTCGCTCTAAAGCCCCCACCACCGCAGCCTATCGAGAAGTTGTCAAGGAGCCTAGCCTCGACTGTTGCTTTCTTCCTCCAGTCTTTTATCGTGAGGAGTTCTGGGGCCAGCTTCCTCGTCGTGACGTTGTCTACAAAGTTAATGCCTTGGGGGACGACTTCAGGTTCCTCATGAAGATACGTGGCTAACATGTTCTCGAGCTTGTTCATCGATCTCCCTCCTATACGGATCAAATCACCGTTATAAGAGATTAGCCAAGTCCAGATCGATGGATCTGACAGCGACTTGTTTCCGACATGCCTTCCGGGAAAGGCGTGCACAAAATGGGTCTCTTATTCATCTCTTAGCTTCCAGACGATGCTTCGTTCAGGACAGGGAGGCTTCACGAATGACAGGGACTATAGATAGGCTGTAGGGACATTTCTCCTCACATAGACCGCATTCATCGCACATTTTGGCTTTCTCAGCATAGCTCCTCCATTGTGCTTCCGACTCGGGCAGAAGGCTGTGTTTCTGTCTGTATCGAATCAGAGTCATGATTGAGCCTATTGAGATCTTCTTCGGACACGCGGAGCAATATCCGCACAAAGTGCATCCAGTATTCTCCAAGGCTTCTGCCTCCGCAAGAAGCGATTTCCACTCTTCCTGGGTCGGCTCGGCCTCGGATATAGCCATGTTCTCGTCGATCTCGCTGGTGGAATACATGCCACAGAGAACTACGTCAACGCCAGGACAGGAAAGTGGGAACCTCAAGGTTCTACTTACGGGGGCTAGGGCTCCGTGGCCTATTGGCCTCATGACGAGCGTGCCTGCTCCAACCTCTCTTGCGATTGGAATTAGCTCATTGAGAGCGCGGAGTTGAACCATATTGAAATGGAAGAGAACGGTGTCAAAATGGCCGGTCTTCAAGGCTTGAGCGAGAAGTTCCGGTCTGTGGCCGCCGACGCCGATGAAGCCTATCTTTCCTTCTTCTTTGGCTTCTAGGAGGGCTTGGAGAGCGCCATCCTCTCCAAGGATCTTTTGCAGGTCCTCTTCTCTACCAAATATGATCTCGTAGATGTCCATGTAATCAGTCCTTAGAGCTTGTAGGCTTAGATCGACCTCTCTTTCCACCTCTTCTCGACTGAAAAGCACAGTCTTCGCCGCGATCCTATACTCTTCTCTTCTGTTGGAAACAGCCTTCCCAACCATCTCTTCGGTGGGACCGTAGGGTCTTCCCGTCTCTATGAAGTTTATCCCCCTATCTAGCGCATAATTGAGAACGACATCTGCGTTCTCCTGAGTCTTCATCCTCAGACGATTCGTCCCACAGGACAACGCTGACATCTTCAAACCCGTCCTGCCAAGAACTCTATACCTCATTGCTAGTATCCACCTCTGCCTCGATTCGTAGACATTCAAACAGGAGCTACATTCCCTTTCCTCGAAATTTAAGACCTTCCTTTCTGTGAAACCGAGTGACCTGAACAGAGGAAGTGGCGCTAAGGAGATTGGCCTGTAGAGTATCATTGTACCTTTGACCGAATTCCTAGCCCGCACTAGAGCCTAATATGTACTCATTTCCAAATTCGAATCCTAGACATCTAAAAGCGTACCTGCAATAACATACCTTAACCATCGAAGCAGAACGGAAAATGTCACCAAAACCAACAACAAAAAATGACACCAATGGTGGGAGGGAGCAGAATTTTGAAAGGAGACAATCACGCAACGCCGCACGCCAGCCAGCGACCTGCTAGCAGACGCCAGAGAGACGAAAGCTTTACTGATTCCTGAATCCAGGCTTGCAGGAACGCGGGGCAAGCGAAGGACGAGGAGATAAGAGGTGATTCCAACAGAAATGGTTTAAAGAAAGAGATGCGAGATTACAGGATATGAGTATGAGTTCAAGGTGACGCGGATGCCCTATTGTCCAAGATGTGGAAAAGAGGTTTCAGAGGAGGAGAAGTTCTGTCCGAGTTGTGGGGTGGATCTGAAGGCTGAAAGAGTTCCCACAGGACCACGCATGGCAGAAAAGCTTGAGAAAGCAGAGAAGGCAGAAAAGACGGAGAAGTCTGAGAAAGAGGAAAAGCATGAGAAGGAAGAAATCAGCCCGGTTGTTCCGTTGGCAGGCGGGTTGATCCTCATATTCATAGGCGTTACGTCTTTTCTGGCTACTTCAGGCTTCATATCCTGGACGGAGGTCGGGCCCTATCTTCTCCTTTTCCTAGGAGTGATCATCATCATAGCTGCTGTCTATGCGGGTGTGATTGCAACAAGGAGGAGCCCGCGACCTTAGACGAACCATCCGAAAAGAAGTCGATATAGTCTGTGTTCCAAGATGTGTAAGGTCTTGGCTCTCCCGAAGATCCTGAAATAGTTCTTTCCCATGGACTCAATCATATCACCGATATCGTACCTGGGGAACATGCATGAAGAGATTATCAGCCTCCCCCATTCACCCCTTTTGAGTTCGTGGAGCATCTTTAGCCCTCTACTCATCTCAACTTCGAAGAGATACTTGTCATAGTTAGGCGTAACATAAGGCCAGTCGTCAATCTGCTGAGCAAAGACTCCCTCAGTTGCGCTGTAGATCTCAATCACGGGAACCTCACCAAAATAATTCCTGAGTTTGGGCGCGTACCTGTATTGGATTTTGCGTACACTTGTGCAGAAGAGAGCCCTGACATTCCAAAGCTCCTTAGGCTTCTTTCTGTACCTTCTATTGACGAATCTTGCAAAAGAGAGGATAACAGGAGCAACGCCCATTGCCGCCGTCACCTTCTCATTCAAAGCCTTTGAGTAAACGAGTTCAAACCGCCTTTCCCAATCAAGTTTAGCAATCCCTGCCCCGACAGAGTCGATCTCTTCCTGCAATGGGACAAGACCTACACCGCTAAGAGACGGGAAGAACCGGGCGTATGTCCCTGAACTATATCCGTAATCCACACTGCCATCCCCCATGTTGAGGGCAGATACTCTTGAAGGGAAATTCAAGTTCAGAATCTTCCCAGAGAAAAGCTCGGGATCCCGCTTCTTGACAACATGATTGACAAGTGCACGAGCTCCACAGGTTAAGATCTGCTCAAGATGCGTTGCAGTGGCCGGCAGTATCTTCGCTTCTCCTGTGGAACCTCGGGTCATGACCCAGCATATGACTGGCTCTGGCAGAAACACCTTGTAGTTGCCTTTCTTGACTTCTTCAAGATATTCCTTAAGCCTTTCATAATCCAATATAGGAAAGCTTTCTCTGAATTTCTCTACGCCATCGACTTCCAAGGCTGAATTCTCTTTACCATATTCGGTTCCGGCGTACATTCCGACTAGATCGAGAAGGACTCGATCCTGAGCTTCACCAGGATCATTCAGACTCCTGTACCAAGGCTCAAGTATAGACGTGAAGTCCTCTTTTCCGAATCGCAGCTGCATACTACCAATGAGCAATAGTTGGAGTCAGACTAATAAAATGCACGCATGATTGTGCGTATAGAGTCTGAGGTCATATGGCTCAAAGCGAAGCATACACTGGATAGATGATGCATCAGAAGAGGATCTACCAAGACTCAATGGCAGCCTTCGAGCTCAGAAGTAACTCACGTTATTCGCGCCTTTCGCGGGACAGAATACGGTACACTATGTATAGCCCGATGGCGATCAGTATAAATGGCCATACTTCGAGAGTTATAGGGGTGTAGATCCTCACGAGCTCAGACACACCCCACAGAATGACTGCCGCGCCCACAATAAGCCAGAAGTACCTTGCGGTCTCAGGAGGCCCAAAGCACACATCTCTCTCAGTTTTCTCGTATTTTTCATATCTTTGGCTAGATGGACGCAGAGATGATCCACACTGGACACAATATCGAGCGCCTTCCTCGTTATCAGTCCCGCATTTTGCGCAACGGACCATCAATATCCAACCTGATCCTTTATTGTCATCTGATGTTCTTAAAAACTTTCCGTCGGAATCCAGCAGTTTCAAAAACCTTTATTAGATGAGCTTGCAAATTCTAGACAATTGTGCGAAGCCGCTAGCAACGTTCAGAAGACTGAAAATGATGGAAGGGGGGACGTAGAATCTTGGGGAATGAAGGCGAGAAAATCGAAAGTATGGATGAGGGAATTCAGAAACCGTACTGTCCGAAATGTGGCACACAAGTAAGCCCAGATATGAAGTTCTGTGCAAATTGCGGTACACCTCTAGGCGTTAGTGGCAGACCGCCCTCAGCTAGGATTCGTGAAGGTCGCGCCAAGATGCCAGATATACTTGGCTTTGCATCTGCCGGCGTGATACTCATACTTCTAGCCCTGACCTACATAAGACATCCAATCAATGCCTCGGTGATGGTCGATTACCTAGGGAATATGGGGAGACAGGGAGTTTTCATCAAGCCTCCATTGATACTCCTCGACGCGGTCATCTTCTTCTTCTATGCTGCTGGCGTGTGGGGAATAATCCTCTCAGGACTAAGAATCGTTCTCGAGAGAGACATGAGGAAAGCTTTGAGTGATCTCGTTGGAGGATTCTTCTCCCTGTTGCTTGCTTACCTAGCGACCAACTACCGAGCTGACGTCTTCACAGGCAGAACTACGCTGGCCTACTTCATTGTGGGCATTGGATTGGTCGTCATAGTCAATGCAGTAATATACTTTGCCTTTCCAAGGAAGCGTGGCGAAGCGTACTGAAAAGGCAAAAGCGCTAGAAGCTGTCTCAGAAGCCTCTCTCGAGGATGTGCATGTTTGCGTGTCCTATTTGTGGAGCCGCCAAAACAATTCTGGTTTATCATGGGAGAGTACCTTTCGCCACCCTTGGGCATCCTGACATTGGCTAGCTACCTCGAAAGTCACAATGACAACATTGACATCGAGGTTGTAGACTGCCAAGCTGACGAGCTTGGCTGGGAAGGGTTGGAGAAACGCATCGCGTCCTTTCAACCGGATGTGGTGGCTCCCAGCGGTCTAGGCACATCTAGCGCCTTTCCCGTGCTTCGCACAGTGGAACTAGCAAAGAAGGTAGATCCTGCGATATCGACAGTTGTGGGAGGACAACATTTCACAGCCCTGGCCAATGAAAGCCTTGAAGCCCATTCGAACATCGATATTGTGGTCCGCGGAGAAGGCGAACAGACCCTAGCTGAACTCATGAACGCTCTCGAGGAAAAGAGACCCCCAGCAAACGTTAGAGGTCTCTCCTTTCGGCATGAGGGCAGAATCATCCACAATTCCGACCGCCCGCTCATCAGTGACTTAGACTCGCTGCCTTTCCCTGGCTATCACTACGTGAAAGAGCATATGAAAGAATACCACTTTGCTCTGATGGCGGACACACCGTACGCCATCATCGAGGGATCACGTGGATGCCATCATGATTGCAGCTACTGCTCTCAGTGGCGATTCTGGAAGAATCACCATAGAGCCAAATCTCCTAGACGCATAGCAGACGAACTTGAATACTTACATACAGAGTATGAGAGTGAATTCATCTGGTTGGCCGATGACAATTTCGCCGTCGGTGAGAGAGCCAGCGACCTATGCGATGAAATCATTGAACGAGGTCTAGCTGATGACGTGACTTGGTTCTTTCAAGCAAGACCCGATGATATTGTCCATAGCAGGGACCTCTTGCCAAAGATGCGAAGAGCAGGCAACGTTTGGATGCTAGTAGGTTTGGACGGTCCAAACTCCAGAACTCTGGAAACGTTTCGCAGGAAGGGGATCAGTCGGTCAAACTCCAAGGAGGCAGTGGATTTGCTAAGGCGGAATGGCATATTCTCACAGGGCATGTTCATTATTGGGGAGCGAAGCGACTCGCACGAATCCATAGGAGCACTTAGGGATTACGCGGATTGGTTAGATCCGGATATAGCAACCTTTATGACGTTGACTCCTTTTCCTGGGACAGAGATCTATGAGACTGCAAAAGGCAATGGTTGGATCGAGGATACCAACTGGAGCAACTACGACATGATCCATGCAATTATGCCGACTGAGCATCTTACTCGAGAAGAAGTCCAAGAAGAACTGTACGAATGCTATAGGTTCTTCTTCGGAAAGTGGAAGAGACGATATCAAGGGTTCTTCTCTGATAATCCGATCACGCGACGGACCTACCAATTCTTGGCGCGCCAAGCCATCTTGACAGGGTTAAAGAGTCTATTCTGAGCTGTAAATGGACGGTTGCCAAGTCGCCTGCTAGAAGGACAAGCAATGGTAAGAACTTCACCCAAGAAAGTGACGAATCGTATGCCACATATTGGTCGTAAGTACCTTCTGCCCTACTTGCTCATCTTCTTTGTAGTTCCTATTCTCACATTTATCTCTGGTGAATGGCTGGACAGGATGTTTCAGCTGCCCAAGTTTCCGCCATTTCCCTTCAACCTGCTTTTCGGGCTGGGCGTCTTCTTCTTTGGACTGACGATCGGTATTAGATCGACTCGTCTGCTATACTCGAAAGGACGAGGATTGCCTTGGGGTGAACTTGCTGAAGAGGCACGGTCAGCCAGACTGGTGACAAATGGACTTTATGCTTGCTGCCGCAACCCTATGACCTTTGGGTACTCGCTACTCCCATTCGGGATGGGAATCATTTTCCGGTCTCCCAGCATGACCTTTATTATATCAGCGACCATATTGACGATCGCGATAGTCCTGCTGAAGGTTTGGGAAGAGCCAGTCTTGGAAAGGCGATTCGGGGAGGCCTATCTGGAATATAAGCGAAGTACCCCCTTTCTGTTCCCTAAGGTGAAGCCACTCGTCCTCGATCTGTTCGGTCCGATGCTAAAAATACAGCAGAATGAGCAAGCCGAAAGACCAAGTAGCTTCGGATTGGTTCCCTTGGTCTACATCGGGCTTTCACTACTTGGCCTGTGTCTCCTCACAGTCTTAACATTCAATATTCCAGTGCCTGCGGGGAGAATCGCTTGGCAGAGACAGGTGACCGGTTCGATTTTCATGGCAATCTGCGTCCTAGGTACAATAGCGGGAATCTCACCTTCAAGATGCTCGCAGATGACCCACTCTAGAACCATAGGCAGAAGTCAGTACGAAAGCAACTCAAGAAATGTGGAAGAAACAACTACAGCGCTCGAGGGGCACCATCCCACCTGTGAAAGCTTTTCCTCTCATGTTATTCAGTTCAGAGGCGAGACGTATTGTGCTGGCTGTACAGGTCTGGTAATGGGTGCGATAATGTCTCTTCTTGGAAGCCTATTGTACTTCTTCTCAGATCTGAGTGCCGGGGAGGCAGGTGCACTGATTTTCTGGCTAGGTTTCGTGGGAGTTGCTTGCGGTTTGCTCCAGTATAATGTCACCATGGATAGAAGATTGGTTCATGTTCTTCTCAATGTTGTATTCGTTGTAGGAGCGTTTCTACTTCTTGTTGGGGTCAACGAGGTAAACGGCAACGTTGTTCTGAATTATTATCTCCTAATCTTGATCGTCTACTGGATAATAGCTAGGATAATGATGTCTCAGCTTGAACATGAAAAGATATGCTCTACTTGCGGTTTGAAGTCTTGCAGTCATTCCTTTAGCTGATGACTCTCAGCGTTCAGGTTTCCGGCTTAGTCTATAGACGAATCCCGCGACGATCAGAATGCCAATGATTATTGCAGCAATAGGCCCGATCAACTGCCAGATATCTTGTCCCATGAACATCGCTAGACCAAGAATGATGATGAACACCCCGAAGATAATGCCTGCAATTGCTCCTCCATGAGGAAGCCCAAAGCATTCATCTTCCACACGTTTTTCACGGCCAAAACACGTGTCCTCTTCTTTCTCTCTTCTCTCCTTAGGATAGAGGGCTGCACCACAACTGACACAGAACTTTGCACCTTCAACGTTCTCGGTGCCACACTTAGTGCAAGTGACCATCGCCGCTATCTCCGGATTAGACACTTTGAGTGTATTTGGCTTTTAAACCTTTTTATCTGCTTGACTCTGGTATATTCGCGGTGTCGACCCCCAGAGTGAGACTACAACTAATTGCTTCGACCCCTCGCTATTGTACCCAAATCGTCCAGTGCATTTGAGGCAGTAGTTGCGCGAAGGATGGATGAGAAGAAGGAAGTCAGACTGACAAAGCAGCACCTGAAAAGATGTTCGAATCGAGGGATCTCAGCTGATGTTGATGGTGAGCACGTTCGACGTGAGCAAGACAGAGAGGCCTTTGAATCCGCAATAATACATCAGGGTTCGACTAGGCTCTCAACAGTGTTTGGAATTTCCAGTTGTCCTTTCTTTCCATGATATCTCTCAGGATCCTCTCTGATTTCCTTTCTGGAATTGTAAGAAGAAGTGCCACAACATGTTTGCATAGCCGCTTCATTCCTAGCCCTTTGCGCCAATCGTCGCAGTCGTGTTTCAAAGTCCTCCTCTCAAGATCCAACTCGATGACGTAATCTCTTATCTCGGCCCTTATCGTTTTTTCTGGTGTTTCTTCCGTGGCGATCTCTTCATCCTCTATTTCTTTTCCCCTTTCGAGACGCCGTGTGTCAGTCAACTGCAGAATGAGGTTCTCAATGCCTGGTTCTGAGACGCCGAACCCAAATTCCTCCAATTTCCTCTCGTGAACCAATGGTCTCCTGCTCGCACTATGTTGGATTATTCTTTCCTTAATCCTCCTGTGCTCCGGCTTTGCCGCGTTAAGCATCTCCAAGATCTCTATGCAGTTCTCAACAGCGTAGCCATGATAGTGATTGTTAAAGTAACCATAGATCTTGTCAACCTTATTTCTTGTATTCTCTACCCGGGGCACCCACTCTTCAAGCTCCTCTCTGCTGTAACGATAGTCATACCAAGGTCTTGTGCCTCTGCCGTGCCAGCGAAAATATGCAAAATCAGCCGTTAAGTGAACTTCAGGAGGAAGCAATGGCTCGTCTACGATACAGTAGGCCACATTATGCCTCCTAAGCAGCTCCCATGTAACATTCCTCATCCAAGAGTGATCCCTAAACTCAGCAGCAAACTCATAGCCCTTCGGTAGCATCTGTAGAAAAGTCTCAAGATTCTCATGATCCCTTTCGTATACGAAGCTCGGCGGCAACTGGATCAGTAGGCAGCCCAATTTGCCGCTTGCCTTGAGCGGGTTCAAGAGCTCCAAGAAACGCAAAAGGTCATTCTCAACCTTCAATGCTGGATCGAGACGTTTTTCATGAGTTATCAACCTCGGCAACTTGGCAGAGAAAACAAAGCCCTTCGGGGACGCTCTGTATAGACCGTAAATGGAGGCCCCAGAAGGATAACGGTAAAAAGTTGAGTTGATCTCGGCGGTATTGAAGAACCTAGCATAGTAGCTGAACATCTTTGCAGCTTTGGGGTAGAAGGGACCGACCCATTCCTTGTATGACCACCCGCTTGTTCCCATGACCAAGCTGGCCAAGATCTGCACTTACCAGAATCCTATCTGTAGTCGCTATTAATAAAAGCACTTCTTTACATTTTCGTATTGAAGGATCAAGGGATGACGGAATTCCTGATTGGAGCCGGTGGATGGGCTTACTTTCAAGTTCCGGGATTGAGGCCGCTTGAAGCCTATGCCAGAGCCTTCAACTTCGTCGAGGTGAATTCGACTTTCTATGAGGTTCCAAGCCTTAAGACTGTACGATCTTGGAGAAGGAGAGTCCCACAAGACTTCGAGTTCTCAGTTCGATGTCATAAGAATGTCACGCATGAACACAAGTTGGAGCCCGTCAAAGAAGCCTTCAGCACGTTTGAGATTATGACCGATATTTGCAGATGCTTGAGATCGAGGTTCTTGGTTCTGGAGACCCCCTTATCATTGGGTTTCGACAACAAGAGAATTGAGTCTGTGAGGAATTTCTTCGAAAGCGTCGACGCCAAGGGGATCAGAATCGTTTGGGAAGTGAGACGAGAGAAGGGCGAACCCATTCCATCCAGTTTGGTTGCGTTGATGGAAGACTGTGGCATCATCCACTGTGCTGATTTCTCGAGAGAGGATCCGGCCATGGGCTCTGACACGGTCTATACGCGTGTCTTCGGCAAGGGAGAACACAACGTATACCAGTTTACAGACGATGAATTAGTGGAGGTTGACAGAAAGATCATAAGCAAAGACCGTAGAACCGCGGTCGTCTCTTTTCATAACTTGAGAATGTATAAGGACGCGGCCAGATACAAGATCTACAAGCAGACGAGCAGGTTTCCTCCGGTGACTAGAGCCAAAGGTCAACAGTCTCTCAAAGAGGTTTTGATGGAGGACGCTCAGTTTCCAGCCACAAAACATGAACTCATTAAGGATCAGGGATGGAAGGTAATAGACCTAACAGAGAAAACGAGAGTTCATGCTTCGATGCTTCTCAACCAACTGCCAGATAGAGAATTCAGAACTGTTAACGAGGTCCTGAATAGTCTCGGAAAGGAATAGTCTATCCGTTTTACAGCTAGTTTCTTGAGGCTCTCAATATCCCAGTGCGAGTCAATCTGTCTAAGGCTTCGAGGGCTTCATGATCCGAGAAGCCCAGCGATCTCATCTCCTTGTTGATCCACTTTTCGGAATAGATGAATCCAGGCATTTTGATAGCTCTCAATATCTCCTTCATGCAGGACCTGACTCTTGGCTCTGCTGGCTCAAGTACAAACCTTGTCGGTATAAGCTTCAGGGGCCTAGCTTCGATCCCTAGCTCCTTCTGTACCTGATTGGCGAAAATAGTGTCGCGTTGACCCCCGAAACAGGTGAAAACCGTTCTGGGCTTGCAGGATTCAACGAACTCCATGAGCTGATCGAAGTCAGCGTGGTCGCTCAATGCGAAGGCATTCGCTTCTTGTTTTGCCCATACAGCCCATCCTGATACCAGCGCTGGCTCCAGTTCCGGATGA
>Ga0224501_10003252_pt1 | contig 12786 bp, 13 predicted proteins | sample SF_Oct11_sed_USG_4_FD_169105 | JGI IMG/M metagenome (GOLD analysis project Ga0224501, IMG submission 169105) | Sediment microbial communities from San Francisco Bay, California, United States - SF_Oct11_sed_USGS_8_1 | ecosystem: Environmental > Aquatic > Marine > Sediment | place: USA... | reverse complement strand
TTTTTCTATGTGGACGTGGTTGATTATGCCTATGCAGATGGAGAGTTCTGGAAATTTTTCGGAGACTTTTGGGCTCCAATGAACAGTGATTTGCATGGCTTGCACATCTCAAATAGACTTTAAACGTTAGATATTTTAGCGTTCTCTGTGCAAAATCTTTTCCCTTCAAACGAGTGACTAATAACACCAATAATCGGAAAGGTCTGACATTGATAGGGGAACTTGCGGCTTTAGGTGCTGCGATTTGCTGGACAGTATCCGCGGTACTGTATAAAGAAGCGTTGTTAAGGGCGAAGCCCATTTCAGCAAACATTGTTCGTTGCGTGTGCACAAGCGTAGTTTTGGTTGCTTGTTTAGTATTTATTGGCAAGTTTGGAGTTTTGATGGGTTTACCAGCGTATGCTGTTGTTCTTGCATGTGTCAGCGGAGTAATTGGTTTGGGGTTAGGTGACACCTTATACATGATAAGCCTAAAGCTCATAGGGGTAGCGCGAGCCGTTCCAATAACGTGTACATATCCATTATTCAATCTTTTGTTGGCGATTTCCCTACAAGGAGAAACTGTCACTTTGTATGTGATTCTTGGCACCGTTGCAATAGTTTTTGGGGTTTGGCTTATCAGTCAAGAAGAAACAAGTACAAGCGAACCACAAAAGAAGGTTTTGGTTAAAGGTGTGGCTTATGCTTTAGCGACTGCTTTAGTGTGGGCTGTAAGCATAGCGATGATTGACATGGCTGTAAACATTCCAGAAAAACGCAACCTAGACCAAGCTTTAGCTGTCAACACCTTTAGAGTTGTGGCAGTCGCAGTTTTTCTTTTGGCTTCGGCTCCCATAACTGATAGAAAATTTGATTTTCTGAAAATGCAGAGAAAAACGTTGGTTGCTCTCGTATCTGGAGGCATAGTGGCACTAGCATTAGGATGGTTCTTACTGACATTCAGTTTCATACATACCCCGAAATCGCAAGCTGTTCCCATATCTTCGACAACGCCTCTTTTTTCAACAATTTCTGGGATAATTTTTCTGCATAAACGGGTTACAGGAAAGATTGTTGCGGGGTCGATTTTGGTTGTTGTTGGAATTTTTGTAATTTTCATGGTTTAAAGCGAAAAGTTATGTAATAATAGAAGAAAGTTAGAAGTGTATAAGGCGAATCGTAATGATTAGGGTTGGGTGTTGCGGTTTTCCAACATCCATGAAGAAAAACTTTGAAAACTTCAGCTTAGTAGAGTTGAACAGCACTTTTTACCAATATCCACGTGAAATAACGGTTGAGGGTTGGCGTGGAAAAGCACCGGAAGATTTTGAATTCACTGTTAAGGCACATCAGGACATAAGCCATAAGGCGAAACTGAAAATTGAAGAAGCAAGTCTTCAGGCTTTTGAGTGTATGGAGCGAATCTGCGAAGTCTTAAACTCGAAAATACTGCTTATCCAAACGCCGGGTTCTTTTAGACCAGACAGACTCGGGGATGCCGAAAAATTTTTCGGAAAGGTTGATCGTGAAGAATTGGTTTTGGTTTGGGAGACCCTTGGGCTGGCGTGGGAAAACTTTGAAGTTCGCAAAAAGCTTGGGCAAATCTTGGAAAGATTGGATGTTACGCATGCCACTGACCCATTTAGGGTTATGCCAGCCTACACCAGCGAGGTTGCCTATTTTAGGCTTCACGGTTTAGGCCAACGAATGTACTATTATCAATACGGTGATTCTGAACTGCAAAAGCTGAAGGAGCTAATCAGCCCGTATGAAAAGGAAGGAAAAGAGGTTTACGTTCTTTTTAACAACCTTTCAATGTTTGATGATGGAGTACTCTTCATGGAATACTTGTCGAAAGGAGTTTTTCCAAAAATCACGGGTTCGACTGGTTTAGCCTCTATTAGAAGTGTTGTTGAGAGGACGCGTTATCCGGCTTCGAAGAGCATGTTAATCAAGAAGGTTGGGTGGAGGCTTGTGGAGGTTGAAGAGGGAAAACAGGTTAGGCTTGGTGCTGTTTTGGCTGATTTGCCGTCTAAAACGTATAAAAGCTGGGAAGAGCTGTTAAAAGAGATAAAATCTATTAAACATTTGGTTTAGAATGCTCTTTCTCGTGTGGCTATGTTGTCGGGTTTAATCTGCACAAGTTATTAATACACTGTTATTGGATGTCTCATTTGTGAAACGATTTGACCCTGAAAAAGCATCTAGCCAAAAGATACATTCCTTCTTCAATGAAATGGAAGCTTGTGCTAAAGGGCGTTGGAAAACTTTACAGAGCAATCTATGATGAGCTTGAAAAAGATGATAAGGTTTCTTCGGCGAAAGCGTTGGCTGATGCAGCCTACAAGGTTGGATTGGATTTCGGGGAAAACTTGAAGGAAGAGTTTCAGCTTGGAGACGCTATTGATGATGTAGCGTTTGCGATGGAAATTGACCATAAGGTGTTTGGTGTCAAAGCAGTGGTGGCTGAGAAGAGTGAGAGGAAGATTGTTTATCATTGTTATCAGTGTGCTTGGAAGAAGTATTTCAAGCCGAAGTTGTGTATTGCGATAGGGCAGGCGGAAAAGGGGATAGCGCATGCTCTTAATCCAAGAGCTAAATATCATGTTCTTCAGACAAGGACTATGGGCAAAGAAAGATGCATAATAGCCATAGAAATATGAATAAACAAAAATTGTTACATGTTAAATCTCTGATCTGTAAGACCACATTTTAGCAGTTGGAAATCTCGCTGTAACAGTTCTTTATATTTTCCGCTGTAAAGTGCTGCGGCTGGATGGAATGTTGGAAAGATTGTTACTCGCATGCCTAAAATGGATGCTTTATAGAATTTTCCGTGAGCTTGTGTTATTCTGTTGAATGGTAAAGTGGCTTTGGAGAAGATGTAGGCTGTTGAGTAGTTTCCGAGAGTAACGATAATTTTTGGTTGGATGATTTGGATTTGGTTGTTCAGGTATGGTGTGCATTTTTGAATTTCGTCTGGTGAGGGTTCACGGTTTTTTGGAGGTCTACATTTTAAAATGTTGCCGATGAAGACTGTTTGTCTTGAAAATCCGATTTCAGACAGTAACGTGTCTAGGAGTTTTCCAGCAGCTCCTACGAAGGGTTTTCCTTTGATGTCTTCCCAGTAGCCAGGTGCCTCTCCAATAAACATGATTTGGCTTTCTGGACTGCCTTCGCCTGGAACAGCGTTTTTGCGGGTTTTCCAAAGTTTACATTTGCTGCAAACAATGACTTCTGCAGCAATAGCGTCTAGTAGCTCCTTTTTTGACAAGGCAACAACACCATATGAAATCTTTTTTCATTACACATAAATTCTTCAATTCACAATAAAAGCGATTTTCTTAGCTTTTGAGGCTTGCAGAAAAGTACAGGGAGTCCATGTAGGTTTCTATGCAGAAAATCCATAGGCTAAGGCTATAAAAACTGTTGAAAATCCGATTGGGGTTTTGGTAATTTGATTGTTAGAATAGTAAGAAATAGGGATGAATCAAACAATTCACTTGTACCTATTTATTTATACACACATTCATTTAGATTTATTCGTATACTTAATAAAAAGAACAAAGTGTATTTCCGGTTCGCTCTGAAAAGTTGTTTGTGAATGTGAAAGTATAAACAAGTCTAAGCCTTTTCATACTTTTGCTTCAACTTCAACAAGGACGCTTTTAACAAGCAGCAAGATTTAAATTTGCTGGTGACTGCTTATAACCGCAAGGTGAACTGATGTCAAAAAAGTTTCTTTCGAGAAGTTTCACGGAAAAAGGCTATGTTGGTGAAACATACGTCATGGCAAGATTGATGAAGGATTTCAATATTGCAAGTGTCAAAGTTCCGCAACAATTCTTTTCGTTTGATTTGATAACCAGCAATAACAAGCGACTTGAAGTCAAGACGGCTTTACTTAGAAAGTTTGAAAGAAAACATGCAAATTATCCAACTTACTACTCTGATGCTTGGGAGTTTAGAAGAAACCCAAAACAACACCGTGAAGGTTCAAGTGATTTTGTAGTGTGCATGGGTTTTCAATCAAACGACTACTCTGACGAACCACGATGTTTCATAATTCCCACTAACGAATTGCGTGGACTTTCGGAAGTAATCAAAATTTCCGCAAAATCAAAGAGAAAAGGAAAACCTAAGTATTGGGAGTATGAGGATAAATTGGATTTAGTAGCAGAGGAGAAATGGGAAGAACGCTGTAAGGGGTGTGAGCGTAAGTATCGTATAGGCGATAAAGGTAGAAGAGATAAGTGGTTATGTTTTGGCATAACTACTTCTGAAGGGAGAAAGATGTTCAATATGCCAAACTATGACAACTTACGCCTTTGTATAAAGCATCCACCCAGACCAATCCGTGAAAAAGGACTCTTTCAGTTAAATATGAGCAAACAAGAGGCTACGGTCTTATCTGAGTGTTTTCAAAAGTTAGCCAAAGAAATGTGAGAAAAGCGGAAAACTAATCCCAGAACTGAAAATACAGTCTGATCAGATTCTTATGAGTTAGACTACGGTTCGGAATAATGTCAATTTTGTAGCACTATGAATCATATAGAGTTGAAGGAAGGGTTACAAATTCGTTGCAGAAACCTATATATAAGGGGGGGTTAGTCACACCGCGCACAAAGACAAAGCGAAGAAATTTTATGAAAACAAGTGAGACGTTAGCTTGCGAAAATCCGCCCACATGAACCTTGTAAGGAGAAGGGTAAGGTTAAATTGTGAGAAGTTGCACCCAATTTATTTGTGAACCTCAAAACAGTCTTAGGCGTAATCGCAATCGCAGTTCTCTTCTTCTTCGCCATCATATTCGCTCTAGCCTCAACCGTCGCCTACACAACAACCCGGCTAATCGTAGCCACATTAATGTTTATCGTCGGTTTCGGAATCGCCTACTACATAACCAAAAAACCAAAAACAATAATCCAAAAACTAGAAGTGTCAGGACAAATGAAGGCAGTTGCACTTAAATGCCCCAACTGCTCAGCCTCCATAAACCCTAACCAAATCAAAATCGTGACTGGCGTGCCATACGCAACATGCCCCTACTGTGGACACACGTTTGAGATAACCGAGGAACCAAAATGGTAAAAAACCATCCTTTACTGGTCACATTATCTATAATATTTGTTTCAATGATGCTAGCAGGCACCGCATCAGCGTGGGAGGGAACTTATCATCTTAATCAAGAATGGGTTAAAATATGGATAAAACAAAACGGAACAATCGACTTATTCTACAACATAAGCATAACGCTCAAATCTGGCGACCCAATTAACTACGTGGAGATAGGACAGCCTCGAAGCGACTTTACAACAGTCTCGGCTATCGACCAGAACGGACATCCATTGGAGACGTATGACATACGTTTAAAAGACGATTATAAAGTACGCGCCAAGCTTTACCCGGCCTTAACACCTGGGCAAACCATTTGGTTCACGCTACTCACAAATGTTGCTCACATGATATGGGAAGACACGCAAGATAATGTTGGCATGCAGTTCACTCCAAGTTGGTATGACGCCGACGTACTGAGTCTTCGAGTGTTGATCGTGTTGCCTCCCAACGTCACTATAGAGCAGGTAAAAACAACAGAGGTGTATTGGAACGGTACACTGTATGAAGGCGATAGGTTAGCAATTTACTGGGAGAAGCAAAATCTTGCCCCAAAAGAGCAATTTCCTGTTGGGGTTTCTTTTCCAAAAAAGTATGTGCAGTATTATGATACGCAACCTTCTGGTTTAGTTGCCTTTTTCCAGAAGCATGGAGCGGCTCTCTTGACATTTGGATTCTTTATCGCTGTAATAGGAGCCGTTGTCTATGTAGCTCGTAAAAAACCATATCTAATACCTAGAATCAGCATGGAAACCCTCGGAATAAGACGCGGATTAACAGCAGTAGAAGCATCTTACCTACTCGACATGAAACCAACAAAAATAGTCACAGAAATCCTCTACAGCCTATTACACAAGAGAGCTATATGGGTCGAATCCACAAATCCCTCGCTAAAACTAAAAATCATGCAACCATTTCAGGACAAAACTGGAACACGGGAAAAGCCTCTCCGATACTATGAAAGAGACTTTCTCAAAGCAATCAAAAAAGACGGAACCCTAGACGAAGAAAAACTAGCCCAAACAGTAATGCTCCTCAGAGACACTGTCGAACAAAAAATACGCGGATACTGCAGACGCGACACAATCGACTACTACAGAAAAATTGTGGCGAAAGCTTGGGAACAAGTGGAACAGGCAGGCACACCCGAATTAGCCTCAAAAGCCTATGACGAACAACTCTTATGGCTCCTACTCAATCCAAACTATCAATCACGCACACAAACAACATTCCATGACAGAAACTTCGAGCCAAGCCCCTTCTGGCTATGGTACTGGTACAGCTATCAACATTACCACCCCAACCCCACATACAAACCAAACATTGAAACCCCCACTCAATCAGCGAAACCACCAACAATTCCAGGCGCCGACTTCGCAAACAACATTGCAACCGCAGTGGAAAACACTTCAAACAACATCGTAGCTAACCTTGAAAAATTCGCCAACGCAATTATCCCAATGCCAACCACCAAATCTTCAACCGAACCCGCCCGCCACGGGGCTAGTTGCGTCTGTGCGTGCGCATCATGCGCTTGCGTCTGTGCCTGTGTATCATGCGCCTGCGCCTGTGCGAGCGGAGGAGTGGGCTGAACTATGAGTTTATTACGTAAAATATTACGTCCGCCCAAAATTCCACACGGTCGCTACACCTATCGAGGAAAAGACAAATTTGCTGGTCTGGCTCTTCAGCTTCGCATCGAACCAGATGGACAAGGAGTCATGGTCATCAACGCCAACACAGTCCTTTATCTCAACGAGACGGCGACAGCATACGCCTACTTTTTCATGCAAGGATTACCTACAGATGCCGCCTTAAAGAAAATTCGTCGCATGTACAGAGTGAACTCGAAAACAGCAAGGAAAGACTATGAAAAACTCATCTACGCAATCAGTACACTCGCGCAGACTGAGAAAGTCTGTCCCATATCTTTTCTCGACGTAAAAACCGAGGACCCATTCACTCACCAGTTTTCAGCGCCTTTGCGCATGGATTTGGCGCTCACTTTTAGATGTCAAAACAACTGTGTTCACTGCTATGCAGGCGGACCACACGAAACTTCTGAGCTTACCACAGATCAATGGAAAGAAGTCATTAACCGTCTTAGTCAAATCGGCGTGTTCATATTAACCTTCACTGGAGGCGAACCGACCTTGCGCAAAGACTTGCCAGAACTGTTGCTTTACGCACAGAACAATGGGATGGTAACCGGACTCATCACAAATGGCAGAAGACTAAAAGACAAGGTTTATGTGGAAGCTCTTGAGAAAACCGGATTAGACTTCGTTCAAGTGACCCTTGAATCTCACAAGCCTAAAACCCATGATTTAATGACGGCAACCAAAGGAAGCTGGAAAGAAACCGTTGCCGGAATCAAGAATGTCGTCCCGACACAAATCTACCTAACCACAAACACCACTCTAAGCAAATATAACGCCGCCGACTTCTTAGAAACAATAGACTTCCTGAAAAAACTCGGAGTTGCAGCTTTCGGATGCAACAGCCTAATCTACTCAGGAAAGGCAAACGAGATAAGCGAAGAATTCGCCTTGCCCCTTGAAACATTGAATGATCTTTTGCCTCAAATTCGTGACAAAGCCAATCAGCTCGGATTAAAGTTTCTATGGTACACGCCAACTCAATACTGCCGCTTAGACCCCGTCAAACTAGGCTTAGGCGTCAAATCATGCACAGCCGCCATGATCAACATGTGTGTTGGGCCAAATGGCGACGTTTACCCATGTCAAAGCTACTTTGAGAACCTCGGCAACATCCTCAAAGACGGTTGGCAAAAAATCTGGAACCATCCCCTTGCAGTGCAAATAAGAAAGAGAGAATACACTGAGCCAAAATGCAAAGACTGCCCACAACTGCAAATCTGCGGCGGAGGATGCCCACTAGAACTACAAAACAAGAACTACATTTGCGCCGAAACTCAGTAAATTACAGCGTAGCATCGCTAAATTTGTGGAAATGTCTGACGATTTAGCTTTGGAGCTACTTTTAAATTCTTGGTATCTTCATATGGAGGCAACATGGAAAAACAACGTTGTAGCGCTATATTTTTGCTAATGATGTTTCGTAATCAACAACAACATGTTTCTTGCCTTTCTGAACTACTTTATGTCCTTCCTTTTCTAAAAGTTTCTTTTGAACCTCAACTCCACCAGGATATTTCGGGTTTATCACGCCACCAGTTTTCAACGTACGCCAGTAAGGAGTAATCTCCTTTTCACCCTTTTGTCTTTGCTCTTCAGCAGCATTAGCAGCAATCCAAGCAAAAATACCAGTAGTCATAGGACAACCAATACTCGCCCCATGTCTTTTAGCAAGAGCCATTCGAATTTCATTAATTGTAATAAGTTTTCCTTCAGGCACTCTTCTCATAATTTCATTCACTTCCATCGGCGCCGGAATAACCACCGTGCCTGTACCCCATCTTTTACTCATTTTATCAGTAATTCTCTCCACTTTCGGCAAACCTTTGCTATCTTTCAGTTTTTCAGACCAACTTTTCCTTTTTGACATAAACTTCCCAAAAGATTAGCTTTCAATAATCTTAATAAGCCTTAGCCGTTACCTCGCAAAGCCGTCTTGCCGAAAAACCACGAGGCGATCAGTATTGCAACAGAAAATCTCCAACAACAAGCAAACCTATTTGGAGCCTATTAGACGACCATTGCAGAAACCTAGAGGGGGTCTATCTCGCAAAGCTTACACGGAAAATCTGCAAACCTATGTGATAGATACATGTTGCAAAAAACGATAGGGGGTATCCCGTAACAATTGCACGGATAACCAAATATTCCTAACACAGAAAACGTAGGGGAAAGGGGTGTGAAAACGATAGGGAGGTATCGTTTCAGCGGTTTATGCATATAGCAAAGAGGGCGAGGAAACGGGTTCAAGTTGGTTGTTTTAAAACAGGCACTTTAAGGCATCCGCGCCCTTCATTCCTACGCTTACACCCAAAGCCTTAGCCTTCGAAGTTGCAGCTTTAACCTGTGCATTAAGCACGTCTTCAAAACTTTTCACTCCACTAACCACTGCGGCAGCCACACCCAGCTTTTCAGCAACATCAACATTCAAAAAACCACACATAACAAACCCTTTCTCAGCAACCAACAGAAGCAACGGCGGCGAATCAGGAAGCGCAACCCTCACTCCCAAACCAGTTTTATCGTCAACCTTCACGGACATGACACTAATCATACAGACACCCCATAACAAAACTATTTTTAACATATCCCGCTTAAATAAGAATCGCTACCAAATAACAAAATTAATCAAATCTGAAATGCTTAACATACTCAGCTTTTAATGCAAACAAAAAACACATTTACATATTTCTGGAGTAATAAAAGGGGATATGATTTAGTATGTTAAAGGTTCTTTACTACTCCTCTTCTTCTTCCTCTTCCCACTCTTCTTCTTCCCATTCTTCTTCTTCGAAGCGCATAGTTTTTACCTCCGCGAAAAAAGCCACATCAGCTACTTTCAATTAAAGATTTTTAAAAGATAAAGAACTAAAAATCTAAACCCTCTAAACCAATGCTCGGCAAAAAACATGCAATTCAAGAAAAACTGAAAAATTCGTGGTTTATTCAAAATAATAACCTATTTTTTGCTAGTTTACTCGATAAACTCCCAAGTTCTTTCTTAACAGAATGATTGCCTATGAAAACCTTTCATGCAACCAACTTTTGCCATCCGGAATAACGTTTCAGTTTTATTAGAGCCCTATATGCCCGCATCAAACTTTTTGAAAAGTCAAGTCCCATCCATTTTTCATAATACCCAGCCTTCCTTTTAACAATAACAAATTGCCTTCTAAGCTTACGTAAGACATCATTAAACTGCTTTGAATCACACTCATTTTTAAGACACTGATCATAAAGCCGCATACAATTTTGAATTATGTCAAAAATCTCCTTTTCCACATGTTGCCTTGTTTCATCAACCAACCTTTGAACTAAACGTTCGTTAGGAATAACAACTTTAGGAAACAATTCAACCCTTCCGCCAAGCCCTTTTACGAAAGCCACTAAACGTCTAGCATCAATTAACTTATTCTCTGAATCAAATCGAGAGCGCCGTTGATAAAAAGCGTAAACACGCCTGCAAAGACGGATGCAAGGAGCCTTTTTCACAAGCTTCCGTATTTTCTCCTTTTCATCTTTAGGAGCCTTAATCGAAACTACGATTAAACTCCCAAGATCTTGGACTACGCCCTTTACAATTAAACGCTTCTTAACTTCCCTAGTTCTTTTAAGGAGTACAGGCTGATTCTTTTCAAGCAACTTCAAAACCCTAGCCACTTTCTCCTTATCAAATTCCCAAAAGGTTTTGTTTATCTGCCTACAACCAATAGCCCTTAAACGAGCAGGGATTAGGCTTCGATTGTTATGGTTTTTGGAAGCCTTGTACACTACATAGTAAACCATGCGATTCCAACGATAAATTGCTGAAGCAAACAACCTTAAGATAAAGTTTGCTATGCTTAACGCTGATACACATCACAAGACAACACAGCTCACTTTCAAAATTCCAGTTATTTTCGCCAAAGATTCCGAAAAAGAAAAATCTAGATTATTATAAACTCGACTACAGGTCTATTTTAAATTTAACCCTTATTTTAACGTTTTTTATCTAAAAACTTCAATTTTTAAACCTATCTTGGAAGCCGTAAAATTTTAAGTGCATATTAGTTGACTTGCTTCTCGAGGCAACTCGAATGTCTGGAAAGAAGAAACCTGAAAAGAAGAAGAAACCAGAAGAATACTAAATTTGATATTTACGCGATTCTTAACCCCTCTTTTTTTATGAGAGAAGCCTAGTGATAATACGTAGGAGTTTGAAAAGTTAAAAGGAACAATTCAACAACCTTTTCATGCAGGGAATAATAATCATAAACGCTAACATAAAAATGGAGAATCCCATGCTATGCTAACAAAACTGAAGAAAAAAGTTCAAACAATGCTTACAACAGAAGCAAAACTAGCCCATGAAATAGGGTTAACGCCAAACAAGTTAAGCGCAATAGGCATAACACTTGCTTTTCTTTCAGCCATAGCATACACAGCATGGCAAACCCACACGCTTTACCTCCTGCTTGCAACAGTATTGCTCTTGCTTTCGGGATTATGCGACGCCCTAGACGGAATATTAGCTAGGCTCTATCATGAAACAACAGCCTTCGGCGGATTTCTAGACTCCCTATTAGATAGATATGCGGACGCTGTTGTATACGCAGGCATAATAGTAAGCGGATTATGCGATGCACCATGGGGTTTAACAGCCCTAATCGGCTCATTACTCGTAAGCTACACCCGCGCAAAGGCGGAAGCAGCCGGAATAAAAATGGAATCCGTTGGGTTAGCAGAAAGGGCAGAACGCATAATCATACTAGCCATAGCAAGCATAACAGCAAGCTTTTGGCAACCAAAAACAGTAATGAACGCAGGTATAATCCTGCTCGCAATACTCTCAAACCTAACAGTCCTACAAAGAGGCTTACACGTTTACAACAAACTAAAGAAAAGAGAAGCTTAAACTAAAAAACTAAAATCTCCTTCTTCCTTGTCTCGGACGCGTATGCCGCTCGTTTTTAGCCCTAACCTTCACAACACCCCGATGCACAGCACACGAAACACAATAATACTTCGTCTGCACCGGAGCAGTAATATACGCACCCTTCTGACGAAGCTCCTTCGCCAAAGCGTAATCAACCATAGAAACCCTCCTAGTAACCTTCTTAGCTTTATCTCGAGGCACCATTTGCCCGCAACTAACACACTGAACAAAACCACTTCTTCCCTTGCCACCTTTGGATCTTCCACGGCTTTTCCTTTTAACCGGCATTATCCTCACTTCTCTTTCTATCGCATGTAAAAGCGTTGACTGGCTTATATATCTGTCCTCAACCTAAAAATGGAAGCAATATTAGCCTTTGCATCAACTTTCGGAACTATCTTACCAGTAGAAGACGTAAACAAAGTTGTAACCCCAGGTCCATGACCAGACGACACACAATTCGTATGCACAACAATACCAACTGATATAGCACCCTGCTTGTATATTCTACCATAAGAATGATCCGCGTCTCTTATGGCTACCAAGTCACCGAGCCTCAAATCATCAAGCCCATACTGCTTCCTAACGTTTTCATCAAAAAGCTGGATGTCATAATCCCCAGAATACGTTTGATCAGCTCCCAAACCTGAACCCATTATCATCGCCGGAATTACATGCGTAACCCGAACCTCCAATTTGTCACCACTTGGTTTCGGACCTAAAGCCTCAAGAAAGCGCGGATCCATATTCATCACCTTTATATCGGGATAATCCAAAAGTTTCAAGCCCACGCCGAAGGCTTTCACAAGCACTTTGTCGCCAAGCATGAGTTTCTCAAGGGTTTCAAGCTGAAAATCCACCAACACATGCTCTATTCCACCATGTTTTCCAGTCACAACTCCCTTTGCACCTTTCGCATCACCCATAACCACCACTGCCTCATTTCCAACACATGAAAGCACATTCAAGGCTGCGTTTGCAGCCTGTGCAAAGCGGGGGTCACTTTCTTTGTTTTCTATGCTTACGCCCGGTTCAACATGGTCTGCTTCCCATCCACACGCCAAGTCGCCTACCCTCACATTGTACGTGATTCCTCCGACTCCTGGCAAAACAAGTGGA
>Ga0224501_10003251_pt1 | contig 12789 bp, 10 predicted proteins | sample SF_Oct11_sed_USG_4_FD_169105 | JGI IMG/M metagenome (GOLD analysis project Ga0224501, IMG submission 169105) | Sediment microbial communities from San Francisco Bay, California, United States - SF_Oct11_sed_USGS_8_1 | ecosystem: Environmental > Aquatic > Marine > Sediment | place: USA... | reverse complement strand
GTCTCAGTGACGCTTTTTGCACAAAATAAACATCTTTGGCGTTATCTAATAGCTAAACAGGAAGCAGTCAGTATAGAGGACACCCAATGACTGAAATAATCCCTCTGTAAAAATAGCAGCGATGATTGGCGCCTCTATTAGAAGTTACCAATGGGAACATAAATCATATTGGCTCGATGATGCCGTCTGTGTAAGGTTAAATGATCAGCCCCCATTTACCCACCTTCTGGATAGAAGCCGGCGGGGCCATGTTCGGCGGCTGTGGAGGATTCATGCCTTGAGGCGGCTGGTTCGGCATCATCGGATGACCACTAGGTGGAGCTCCACCAGGTCCAACACTCTGTGACGGCATACTCGGCGCTCCACTCTGCATGTTTTGTGGCGGCATTCCCATAGAGTGAGGTGGCATGGGTTGGTTCATAGACTGCGGTGGCATATTTTGGGCCATTGATTGTGACGGCATGCCTTGGCTCATGGAGTACGGGGGCATGGACTGACTGGAATATGTTGGCATCGGCTGTCCCATGGATTGCTGGGGTGCACCCGGGTTCATACCCTGAGGAGGCATGTTCTGCCCCATGGAATAGGGTGGCATAGTTTGCCCCATCGAATGAGGAGGCATGTTTTGACCCATCGAATGAGGTGGCATATTTTGTCCCATCGAGTGAGGTGGCATACTTTGTCCCATAGAATGTGGAGACATACTCTGACCCAACGAATGGGGAGGCATATTTTGCCCCATTGAATGAGGGGGCATATTTTGACTCATTGAGTGCGAAGGCATGTTTTGTGCCAGTGAATGTGGTGGTACATTTTGCCCCATTGAATGTTGTGGCATGTTTTGTCCCATAGAATGCGGAGGCATGTTCTGTCCCATTGGATGTGTCATTCCTTGTGATGGCATGCCCTGTCCCATCTGTCCCATGCCTTGTTGTGGCATGCCTTGTTGTGGCATGCCTTGCGGCGGCATCCCTTGTTGCGGCATTCCTTGTGGCGGCATCCCTTGCTGTGGTATATTTGGAGGCATCCCTGGCTGCTGCTGATGTTGATATCGTTGTTGTGATGTGTCGTACTGCTGATTTGCCAATGGATCCTGGTTGGCAAACACAGAGGCCATAATGACTTGGGCCAGTCAACTTGACTAATCTGGAGAGTAAGCAGAATCAACACGATGAGATGTGCGATGTTGCTATGCAGACAAACCTTATGATAGTGTTGCTTTAAAACATAAAGGATACGTACGGAAATACTTCACAAACATGAAATGCGTTACATCACAATTATTGACATGACAAAGGAGGCCCGAATGACAATCAATGCTAACGATGAGTATGTTATAATATTTTATTAGCCACATAGTCACTGCCAGTACTGAATTTCAGAGTTTCCTGTAAATCAGTTGCATTGAATAGATTGATTGGTTAACATGATGTCGATGAACCTACTACCTAGCAAAAATACGCCTAACCAGTTGGGGCCTAAGACTAAGAGTAAGACTAAGAGTAAGATGGCAATGAGTAGCAATTAGCATATCTCAATTATCTGTGATGGTAGCAGCTACGCTAAACTTAGACTCCGACTCAGACAGAGAAGTGTTCAGCCTAATGTTTACGTTCAACGACTACTTACTAGTCAAGCATTACCAAGTTAAAAACAAATAACCTATTACAATCAACTCTCGTCTCGGGATCAACTCTCACTGACTCAGAGTCACTGTCAGTCACTCACTCACCGACTGAGTCAGTGAGTGACTGATTCGAGTGACTGTGTCTCACTCTCGACTTACATGATATGAATGAACCATTATCAATTACTTCACAATTTATTTGAATCCCTAGCTCAATGTATGCCAATCTATTGCCATTACCTGTAGGCGACAGTGCGAACGATAGCTCGAAAGAAAGAAATTTAAGAACAACCTTGAATCGAAAACTCTTCTCAGAGTGAATGGGTGCGGTATTAGTATTGTCGTTCTCCGTGTTGTCTATTTTCGGCATAGGAGTGCGATGTATGCAAAACCTCTCCGAAAGAGAGCTGATCTCTTTCGTACCTCCAACTCCAAACTCCATATATCAAAACACTGTCACAATTGTGGGCGTGTGTTGTTAAGCGGGTCGCGTTTTCGAAGTGATGCACTTTTCGTACCGTTTGTGATATTTGAGAGGCTGTGTTAGATATTTTGTTATGCTCCTACCACCAGTAACAATCTACTGAACCCTCTAGTGAAATGTCACGGTGTCCTCGTTGTGATAAAAGCGTCTACTTTGGTAAGTGCATTTCACATTTTTTATTTGACCTCTGGCTCTAGTCTCAAGTAAATTTCTTCTCCTAGTACAGCTGCTACTCTAGTATCATGTATGTCATCCCAAAAGTTTATTATCAATTATGACTGTACAGTACACCAAAAGTCGGGTGTGATGTTGTGGCCTTAGTCAAAGATGGAATCAGTTCAGACTCCTTCAGCCGTTGTTTGTAGCAGCTGGTTTTGTATGTTACTGAGATCAATTGTTGATTGAGGCTCTAATTCCCAAACTTAAACTATCTCCGCTTACTTATCTGATCAGTGGCCCGAAGTAAGTGCCCCATAAAAGCAATGTCTGGCCAGTACCGAACACAAGTGATGATTAAATACCGTAAAGCTTTCGAATCCTTATAGATTCTCCAACTCAATGCAATACCTTTTCATATCTTTGTGTCATTTCTCTGCTGTTTCGGTGCACATATTGATCACGCTGTTACTGATGCTTCCTCACATAGTGTTCAAATCAGAGTCTGTCTCAGGGATGAACCAGCGTCCGTTCTCCACCCATCCATCAGCTTATAACGCACTAACGGGCCATAGAGTTGTTTTAAGGTTGAGGGTAGCTCTATGGTACAGAGACCGCGCTTCAACGCTCAAGTGTCAACCCGTGTCTATTTTGCTCATTTTCCAAATTCAAAATTGAAATTAAACCACCAAATTTCTCAAATATTCATTCATAATTCCAAAACCCAATATGGCACACTCTCTGGGGATCAGTTCAGAGAGCAGGCTGTCTATCAAACGCTGGAGATAACTTAAAATTAACTCAATTGATATAATTACTAACTAACAATGAACATTCCTAGTTCATCTGCACCGTGCTCGTGCTTCAAGACTCGCAGCATTTTGTGTTCAGTGTTTGTTTGGGAAGGCAGATGGCGCCCGAAGCACACCAACCATTGGTTATATTATATCACTGGCAGTGACCATAGAACTTGTATTCAAGTACCCCCCACAGTAAATAAATACCTTTATGGCGGTGGCAGATATGAGGTGTACGGACAGGAGCTCACCGTCCCGTGGTGTATGGACAGGAGCTCACCGTCCCGTGGTGTACGGACAGGAGCTCACAGACCTGTGGTGTACGGACAGGAGCTCACAGACCTGTGGTGTACTGACAGGAGCTCACAGACCTGTGGTGTGCGGACAGGAGCTCACAGACCTGTGTGTGGGGTATAGACAGGAGCTTACTTCCCAGAGATAAGAATGTTAATCCAGCATGAAATCCGTGCTGACCCCTGGGTTCAGACTCTGATGTGGTGGTGATCTGTATGTGTCTCTAATCTTAACCAGCACAAGGCTTTCTTTATCTCTTCCCTTTAGCTGAACGTAGAACTTCACTTGGCAAAGACTGGCACCGGCAATGTCTAAAATGCGAAGCCTGTCAAAAGGTCTTAAACCCTGGCCAACATTCTGAGGTAAATTACATCACCAAGGGTGACATACGGGAAGGTATATGACTTCTACTAACCCCATATAACAGTCAACCATCCTCTCTAGTCTGATTATTCTTGTTGGAAATCCAATAGAAGCTAGCCAAACACTCTGGGGAGTCTTTCTAAATATGAGTGGTTTAGTAAATGACATGGCAGTGAGCACATAATTCTAAGAACACCATAATAGATTTATGTTTTGTTTTTTATTTGAAATTCTCGTGTAATGAATGGTTACGTGGAGTTCTTTTGATGATAACAGCCTGGAACTCGGAACAGTAAGTCACTCTTGGAGAATGATATACTCGAAACCAATAGCTATTCTTTCCGAATTAAAAGACCTTGGAATTAAAAATCCATTAAAAATACATTTCCTTTGAATTGAGGATTCCTCTGAATTGAGGACTGACTGTGGATAGCTGTCTGATGCTCTGCTCTCTCTCTCTCTCTCTAACCGGCCAGGTGTTGGTATCACAGGTTGTCCTGGTGACCTGACTGAACACTCACTGTTTCCTAGGAAACTCTGCAATCATTTCATCGAAGTTGTCAAGAAATTCTTCTAAAGTGTATTGGGCAATCGACATCGGCCATTGACTGAAACCTCTCAAAATGATCTAGGTATTGTTTCAGTGGGGTTCGGCCTAACATAGAAAGTGATGAGAAGAGAGTGTTGCCACTCGTGGTATTTGTAAGTCTCGAGATGACCAACACAATAACTTATATCGGTACTGAGATATTCACAGAGTTATGATTTATGGGTTAAATGCGGTATAATCTCTACCAGCCTTATGAAGCAATGAAATATGAGCGGTGGAAATATCTATATAATGACGCAAGGAGAGATGAAACCCAATAGTGTCAACTGATAGATAAACCTCCTTATAGGCACTTTGTAGCCACTGGTAAATGCCTGGAGGATATACTCTATCAGTAGAGAGGGGGAGGTGATATCAGTATTAATTGCAGGGTTAAACCGTCGCCCAACCTCCCGCTTTAGGACAAGTATGATTCGCCCATGGCTAAGGAAACTGCCTACTGTATCAGGGACAGAGACTTAGAGTATGCATGAATTGGGTAGAGTGTGGTATTATTATCTTGTAGGACTACGGGAGGGTATTTTAGAACATGGACGGTTTGATCCACAGACTGAACAGCGGGGAATAGGAACACTAGCCCTAAGGCATGCTAATAACTAGAACCACCTGCAAACCATTTCCCTGCTACTAGTACACTGATAGTAACCTACGGTACCCTAGTTTTGAGGGCCGCCTAGGGCATCCAGACTGATTGGCATGCATTTCCCACGCGGCCAGTCCACCATGATTGATGGCAGTTTATAAAGGAACAGAAAACTCATTTAGTATGTGGTCTAGTTAGGATGACACAATCTATTTCACCTAATAACATAGCTGGTAAAACTCTAGTAAAATTGTAGCCTCTGTTTACACTTGAATGGATGGTAGGCAGAACCGACAGTCATAATAAACCCTCCTGTTACAGCATAAAGGCGTACCTTACTGCGAGGTACCCTGTTATAAGTCTATATTCGGGCCTAAGCTCTACGGGTTCGGTTCACAAGTTGAGTCGCACGACTACAGTCCTGTGGCAGAGCGTCGGCAAACCGCTACAACTACAACGTCAAAACATAACAACAACAACATAAGTATGAGCGCACTGAGGATCGAGGGCAGGGCCCCTAAACTCACACTCGCTGAAATGTAAGTTATCCGCTGCACTGACTTTCTGCTGCACTGGTTTTCTGCTGCACTAGCTGCTGAATTTCTGCTGGAAATTGATTGGTATTTTTACTGTTTTATGGGCTTTTATATTTGAAAATAGTGGCTTCCAGTTTGTGTGTGAACCTTGTGAAAGCTGAACAAGGTATATAAGATCACCCGTCTGGAGAAACTCCTGTTTTGACAAATGACATCTCTAAGTAACTGCTGGAAACTGTGCTTATGGTCCCTTAAAATCCTGAGGCGCACAGGGCACCAATTTGTTTTATCCCTCAGAGTAGAGCTCAGCAGAACCATTCGCTTTAGGTTTTAGTACTCAGTACCACTCACTAGTAACCGCAGTCCGTTAGAACTCTGCCACCTAGCCACCTGATCACCTAAATGCCAACCCACCTGTACACAAAAACCAGGTTTTATTGAAAACAAACCACTTTTAGCTACATTCTTGTGATGATTGAAAACTGAGGTTGATGGATGGCTAGGAAACTACTGATATGATACTGAAGTGATACTTTAAACTCTAGTGGCTGCTATGCACCAATGATTACACCTAGATAGTAGCAACTGTTTACACTCACTATTGAACTATTCATTTGCAAACAATAGACTGAGATTACACTATTGAGCTACTCCGAGCTAGGAATGTGATGATCTTTCTACAGCTGATATGAATGTTTTGATGTCTATAGAAACCAGCTATCTGAATAATGAACACTGTATTGTTTTGCTACATGGTGCGGGTGTCATACCATACAAATATGAACCTAGACCTTCCCCCTCCCGAAGTGTGAAATGTATCGAGGCGATCACAATCATGAGAGGCTTATAACCGGAACTCTCTGGACGTTTACTCTTATGCGATGAAGCTGCACGAAACATGTAGCCAGTTGTACAGCATTGTATCTATGTGTCTGCATTTACTCGGAGTAACAACACTCATAAATGAAAATCGAAAACTAACTAATCTATCATCATATGGAGGAGTTCCCCAGTCTGCAACTTTTTGAGAAGAATTGTGAAATGTTGTTGTTGTTGTTGTTGTTGTTGTTGTTGTTGTTGTTGTGGCTGTGTTGTTGCGCCGGTCCTTGGCTGAGTTTTGCAAAAATTGCCCTGAGTAAAGACCTCAATAATTTTGGTGGGAATGTCTTGTATGTGGGGAGGATAACTCCCACATTACAGTTCAAGCCCCTCCGAACTAGATTTTCTGCTAAGATGAAATCCTGTGGTGAAAGTTACCTGAGGGACAGGAAGCTTTAGTATATTTTAATATATGCCTCGCTTAGAATGTAGCTTTGTTGACTAGTCAGCGTTGTTGACCGAACATTTGGCGCTTTTCAGAGACGATTTGGAGAGGAAGTTAAACCTACATAACAACGCTCATCCTGAGAACTTTATATCACTTATACAGGTTAGTTACATACTACTAACTCTAAACAGGCTGAGCACTTATACAGGTTAGTTACATACTACTAACTCTAAACCGGGTGAGCACTTGTACTGCTGGAACCAACCTCTTTTTTTACCCAGCTCTGCTTGTATGGTGGGTAGAGGCTGCCTGACTATGGTGGACCAATCACAGGCAGTAATCGCTGGTAGCTTATAAGCTACTGTGGTCACTTGGTACTGGAAACACTATTGAGAACAACATCTCCCAGACTAAGACCGTTGTGATTAGTGAAGGGAGTCTCACAACTAGAGATTATGGTTTGGTAACAACAAATTACAGCTTCTTACAGTGATCTTCAAATTCAAATGGGTGCCAAACTACCTTCCTCGTAAAATGTCGGGTGAGACGAACTCGTACAGCAAATCACCTAAATTTCGGCGTTTATGTTCTTTCTACAATTCACATGTATCCAGTTCCCAATGCATTTCGCTCTCATTTTAAATTATGACCCGCCTGCACATAGCGAAAAATGGTTGTGTGTCGTGCTGCCGAGTCCCGGCCATCTTGTTGATAATTTCCTGGTACCACCATAATTAAACTGTGTTTGCTTGGCTATCATCTCATCTTATCCAATTTGATTAAGGGATTGTTTTCCCCTTCACTGGGTGCCTTTACTACATACAGGAAACATATTTGCTATGACAGGAAATGTCGGTCAGTTAATGAGTCAACCGACTGGTTGATAAAAACCTTTCAGGGCTCTATAGTCTGATAGGAGTTCAGGTCAGGGTATAGTAAGGGTGGTTATTTTAATAAAATCCGTCAACAAATACTAATATCGACATATAGTCGCTAACAATCCTATGCGACTGTAATAAGCAGCTGTCCTATGCAACGTCGGGCATTGTCACACTGAGCATGGGCACAAAACCAGTTTTATCTATAGACTTGCAGCTTATCTGAGCACAAACATATCATGTGCGGATTCAGTCACCAAACTGTGGCTTTCAAAAAATGGGTTGGGTCCACTGCCAGTGGGCTGGATCAACTAAAGTGGCAAAACTCCTACTCAAATTTCTAGGGAGTGATTCGCCCGCCGGACACCCTCGTCATACCTTCTCCCATCACCACCATTGCAGGGATGGACAGGTTCAAGGATACTGTCATCATCTAATTTAAATTATGCCTGTTAATTTTAAAGTTCTGCTGCGTATGGTGGCTATACGACCAGAACCAGGAATGGTGAAAATTATACTATGGAATTTACCTGACGTGACGTATTTCCTAGCTGATTGCCTAAACCAGTCTCACCCAGCCACATTGCGGTTGTGACCTTATTGTGTTTCATTATTTGAGATATTTTTTCTCCAGTATTCAGTCGTATCGGCCAATCGTATTGCAGAAGGATGGTCAGGTGACTTTGGAGGGCTCTATGCGGATTCACTGGGGAGTACAAATTCCCATCATGTTCCGTCGGGATGACAGCATGGACGCCACTCCGTTCTCGCAAAGAATCAAAGGTCGCAGAGTGAATAAAACACGCAGTTTCCATAATGACCTCTTCATTGACATGGAGCAGGTAGGTACAGTCCCCCCCCAAGAGGGCTCGACGAAATCCCCAACTCCCTATATAGACTCCCCAGAGGCCTCTATGCGCAGCCCCCCAGACCATTAAATGAAAGGGACAAGGCTTGTACCAAAGTACACAGAGCCTCTGTGTAGCTATCATATTATGATCTTCTCTATCACTAGTTAAGCCTCCGCTACGATCCCCTGGTTCTGAATGGCTGATCTGACTGATTAGTAATTGTTACCATGGTGATTTTTGATAGAATAGTTGTTACGACTTCCTGTCCGAAATGCGATTCTTATGACCACCGAAATAAGCTTAGAGAAGGAATATAATTATAATACCGGATAGCCCATTGGGGTCACGGAGACAGTATATTGGGCTCCTTCTGGTATAAACATAGGGGTTGGAAGCAGGGGTTACCAAAATCTAAACACAGTTCAGTTTGCTCACTGCGCGTGTTCCATGCCTTCTCGGACATAGTAAGCTGGCTGAGTATGAATCTTTCGCTGTGCTTTAGAATAAGAGGTTTCAGGCTTAACTCTCATCCCACTCATAGAGTAACCTTCTCTGTGGGGCACTCCACTGATTTCAACTGTGTAAAAAACTCTCTCCTAGCTCACGTATGAAGCTCGGGCGTTAGTAGTTTGCACCAGGTTGTCACCCCCAGTGCAGACATGCTAGACCGACTATCATCGTGTCACAAATCACACAAGTGTTTGATGAGCTGGTACTCAAAATTCACTTGATAACATTTCTGTTAGGTAGTTGGATGCTCAACCGGCTGGTGACACTAAACATTAATCAATAAAAAATCAATCAATTTAAATGGCCCCAGCCTCCAGTGAAAGCATTGTGACTTTTACCTCTCAACGTGATTGAATTTTCAATTCCATAGAGTCACGCCTTAATTTTTATTAAAAGTGAGCTTCTTTATGGTGGTGATTGGTTTCGCGAGTTTGCTGGTTCTGTGCCTATTCTTTCTGAAGTTAGAGCCCTCACCATTATCATGGATAAGGGACATCATTCTCCATCATCTCCGATTATCAGTTTGCAGTAGTCTGCTAGGCCAACATAAATGATTCAGCAGGTGTAGAGGTTCCCCGAAGCGCATGAACTATTTTACTTGCCGAATGTGCCATTTCAGTGGATTCATCCACTGCGCATTGCCCCGTGATATTATCTTGGTATGGGGAGGGATAATCCAAATATAAGATTACTTGGCGATATCTACCGCACTTCCTTATACATGAATTCTATGAAATGTCTTCTGTATGCAGGAAACCCCACTCCCGAAACTGCCAACTAATAGGGTAAGTTAGGCAGGTCATGGTTTCTGGGCAGATGAGTCCCGTGGGTTTGTGCTGGTGTCAATGACTTTTACTATGTGCCACTGTGACCCTATGAAAGTAACTGTGACTCTGTGATGATGACTCTGTGACTGTGTACTGTGACCATGACTCTGTGACACTGACTGTGGTGATGTGTACATGGTATCAGGGCATTCCCATGCATCTCACTAATACACACACCTGTGTATAATCTCAACGCTTGTCCCAAACCCCAAATGGTAAAATAGCTGAACGTTGGTGAAGAGCTTCCCCGATTACTCACGCCCAACACTAAATGGAGACCAGGTCCTGAATGCGGGCGTTACTCAGAGCTATGATGTAAAGTGTGGTGATCTGAGCTACTGGGCCTAGCAATATGCCAAGTTGACTATTATTTTTCTAGAAGCGGGACCCATTCCAAACAATCAAAGCATCAGGTGTGCCTAGCAAAGTCTCATCTCAAGAACTGCTGGCAGTCAAAATGCGGAGGGGACAGTTCAGCACCGTGAAGCAAAATAAAGTGAAACGCCGCTGCTCTATAAACGGACACTACTATAAAAGCGAGGTATGACTAGAATGGGTAATGGGGTGTGGTTAACTCAAACTACTGGGTATATGCACCGCCTGGAGTGTGAGCTGGTCACCACCATGGAGTATGAATTGAGTGGGGGTATCCAGGGTACCCAGTCAAAAGAAATCCTCCAAACACACAATGGCAAGTCTTGACTGCAGCATGAAAGAAACAATTCTAGTCGTGTGTCAGTTGAGTCACTATTCACTCGAAGTCTAAGTCATGGGCCTCCAGCAGTCTGATGAAATACCTCATGTATTCTCGCCTCCTACCTTTTACCCACCCCCTTTCGGCTCATGGAAAACAATAACAAGTTTCAACTACATTGTATACGGTTTAAAAATCAAAACCATTGGAGTTTTCTCATCCTGTCACCTAGTCCTGCACACCTAGGATGCGACTTCAGTATTTGGATTCAGTCAGTTTGCAATGGAACGCTTAAATTTCAGATCTGAACAGCTTCCATAATTGCTTCCCTCGGTCCTCAACTGGTGTCTATGGAGTTGTCCCCTTGTGTCTATACCTATTGTCTACATGTTGGGACATATTAGAAGGTTGCTTTTCCTATGCACAAACATAAGCTTTTTTGTTTATGAGTTGATATGTTTATTTAGAAGTTGCACTCTCACGCTTCTGTGTCGCCGAGCACGAGAACTGTGTGTTTTTTACCCAAGGCATGCACATGATAAGATGATTAAAAGTTTTTTTCTATCAAGAACCCAAAATTAACCCGGATTAGATTTTCTGGCACTGTTATTTACTAATTGGACTATTGTCTGAAGGCGGATGGTTTTGGGAGATGTAACCAAATGGGAAATGGCTGGGGGCTCACAACTACATGGAAACGCAGCCGAGTGTAAAATTCACCATGAACTTTTGTGATTTGTCGGTGCAAGTTTCTTCGGTTGCTGATTGGATAACCTGAACAACCTGTCACATATGATTGGCTAATATGGACAAGTGATTAACCAGTAACCATATGGTCACAGTTATCATGGCTCTAACAGAAGAATATTGGGTCTAACTAGAGCCCTACTCTATGAAAGGCTCTAAACATAGAGCCCCAGTCTGGAAAGGGCTCTAAGTCTAACAGATCAATGATCCGAGTGCTGGTGGCGAGTGAAATCTGCCGGCAGAAGGATGAATAGGGGGCCGTGTAACAAAGATAAACCTCTTCCATTTGCAGGGGTTTTCATCTAAATCAGCAGAGGTAGTTGACGCTAATGCTTCGTCTAACACTAATAATCGTTCCCAGTCGAAGATTGTGCAGTCAATAAATCGCTGTATGCGAGTTTTTGGGTCATTGTCTGAAAAGACTATTGACTGCGCAATCATAGCTTCATATGCTAATGGTACACCCCCACACTAATAAGCAGCGATGGCCTGGGAGGGCGCTGCTTACTGGTGAGGCAATATATGGTTGGTAGCAAATGAAATGGTGTGTCGTAATTGTGTTTTAATCGGGTGAGAGGTCCAACTCAGAAGGTGCATTATGCAGTCTTTGATCTAGGTAAATGATTATATTATTCCCACAGTCACAAACATTGATATGAAGTCTGTTATCTGTTTTTAAATTGACCATGTTGGTGGAAATGTAAATTAATTGTGAAAGTCTATGACTGTAGAATTAGTATTGTTACTAGGTCGCAGGCTGCAACGTTCCCTCAACATATCTATCGAAGCACTAAGACATGTTATGTGGTTGCTCCGCTGGTTTGAGGATTCGGTTAACACAGATTCTAACTCGGAAGTGAGCAAACTACTCCAGAGTCATCACTCGCTCACCGATTAGCGTCACTCTTTCCGTTGTAGACATCGGATAATTTTACTCCTGCATTTGGAAGCGTGACCAAGGTGTTTGTGGCCAGTCATTTACAGACTACCGAAGTTATTAAGAGGTTGCTAGATAAGTTTAAGATTGAGAACAGTCCAGCTAACTTCCTTCTGTACATCGTCAAACCAAATGGAGGTAAGTATGAGTGGGCGAAAAAGCAACTCCAGATTACCCAAATAAGGTATCAAACTCCTACCAACACCAGTGGAAGCTGTATCAGCTAGGTGACTAGTGACTCTGAGGTGACTGATCCAGTACAGCGTCTGTCGGTAAATGGTACCCTCCCCCCCCAGCCTGGGAGTCATGCCATGTGATTACCTCCGATACCATAGAGTTAGTTATCCTCCTCGCTGTGCTTTATTAAGCGAGATGATAACTCCTATTCTGTACTCGGTAATTTATAGAGATGTGGCCACTGAAGGATAAGCAGTATCCACTGATGGAGAGACTCAATCTACGAGACACGGCAGCTAGGGTGTTCCTAATGGATAAACCCGACAGCATCATATCAAAATCCACCGGCAGCGTCACATCACGTCCTGCTGACCTGATGTCCGTCTGGCAACCGGTCCGTGAGGAAGAGGAACCCATCAACCAAGAGGTAATGAGCGCCTCCCCCTCTCCC
>Ga0224501_10003250_pt1 | contig 12791 bp, 16 predicted proteins | sample SF_Oct11_sed_USG_4_FD_169105 | JGI IMG/M metagenome (GOLD analysis project Ga0224501, IMG submission 169105) | Sediment microbial communities from San Francisco Bay, California, United States - SF_Oct11_sed_USGS_8_1 | ecosystem: Environmental > Aquatic > Marine > Sediment | place: USA... | reverse complement strand
GGTCGGAGAAGGGGGTGAGGTCATGAGCTGAGGCGGGAATGGGATGCAGCAAAAGACTCCCTGCCATAAGGAGGTAAAAACCGAGGGTGGAGTAGAAAATTAAGCGGGCCAGAGTGATCAGGAGGGGCAATGGTCTGCTGATCATTTGATGCTTAGTTGGCTGGCATAATAACTTAAAAAGTATTTCTTGTCAAGGGGGTGAAATTGATGTTTTCAAGTTTTTATGCTAAAATATATAGATTATAGTCCTATATCTTCATGTTAAATGACTGCATACGTTGGGAAAATCAAAGACGCCTTCTCTGACTTTTGGCTCAACATTGAGCTGATGTTCAGTCGTAAGCCAAAGAAAAGTGAGCAGCCGCAGCCTGCCTCTCCGGCTCCCCAGTCAAACGCTCAGCCCGGTGTGATGCCGGTGAACCCGGTGAATGGCAGTGCTAATGGTGAAATGCTCATCAGTATGCAGAGCAAAAAGGCAGACGAAAAAAAGGAGCGCGTCAAAAACGCCAAACTTCCCTTCGCCCTCAGGCACCTAAATTTGTCCACCAAGGCCAGACTCTATTTTTATGATCAGATGGCGACCCTGGTTGGTTCCGGTGTGCCTCTTATTGATGCCCTGTCCCTCATACAGGCACAGGAAAAAAATAAAACAGTCAAACTGCTTTACGCAGAAATGATCCACGACATCAACGCGGGCCTTTCGCTGGCCGAAGCCATGGAAAAGTTTCCCCATGTCTTTCCTCGTATGCAGTCCGCTCTTGTGGAAGCAGCTGAAGCCAGTGGAAACATAAAAGAAGTACTCGCTGAACTGGTTGAGGAGATGGAAGCCAGTCAGGACTTCCTGAAAAAAGTGACCGGGGCCATGGTTTACCCCATTGTTTTGGTATTTCTGGCTCTGATACTGGTGGGCGGCATGATGACCTTCGTCATCCCCAAAATCGCGGCAATGTACGAGCAGGCCAACGTAAAACTGCCGGCCCTCACCCAAACTGTCATCAACATCAGCGATTTCATCGTCAACAAATGGCCCATCCTGATAGCGTCCATAATTGGAGGCGCTCTCTTCCTGTATATATTCTTCGCCAGACTCACCTTTGGCAGGCTTCTATGGGAAAAGTTCATCAGCATCCTGCCGGTGGTAGGCCGTATCAACCGTGAAAAGAACATCATGATCATCGCTTCCAACATGGGCATGCTCATGCGTAGCGGCGTGCTGATCACCGAGGCCTTCGCCATCACCAAAAACACGGTGGGCAACCTGCACTACCAAAAAGCCCTCGAGGAGATTCGCCAGGGTGTGGTGATGGGTAAAGAAGTATCCCAGCTCATGGGATTGGTGGACATTCGCGCCCAAAAGTTCAAAGAGCACAAACTCTTTCCTCTGCAGATGGCCCAGCTCATCCACATTGGGGAAACCACGGGAAACATCGCCGCCATGCTTTTCAAAATCAAGAAGAACTATCACAAAAGTATCGACTACACACTCCGCAATATTTCCACTTTAGTAGAGCCTTTGATGATCTTTCTGGTTGCGGCCCTGGTCGGTTCCATCCTAATGGCCGTGATGCTGCCATTCTTCTATATTGGCTCCACCGTGAGCTAGATTTTTTTGATGGGTAGGTTCAACCTTCCCGATTACCCTTCACGGGTGCTCACAAAAGTTACCCCACTTGGGGTAAGTTTTTGCTCAAAAATGACCCCGTTTAGGGTCACTTTTTATAGTGCCTTTGGAGGAGTGACCCCGTGGGCCCGGTCAGCCTTTTAGGCTATAATTGTTCTGTGCGAAAGAAGTCAGTCAAAAAAATCGTAGGCAGTGTAAAAGATTCTTACTCTCAGTTTGCGGGTGAATTCGACCAAACCCGCCAGAGGCAGTGGCCTGAGTTTGATCATTTTTTGGCCTACACCAAAAAGCATGCCAAGGTTCTGGATGTGGGTTGTGGTAATGGTCGCCTCTGTCAGTTCCTGGAGCCCAAACAGGTCAGCTATTTGGGTATTGACCATAATTCTCATCTGCTGGATCATGCCAAAAAAAATAATCCGGGAGCCCATTTTGAGCTCGCCGACATGCTCGAGCTGGATTTGGAAAAAGAGGCTTTCGACAATATCTTTTGCATTGCAGCCTTTCATCATGTGCCCACCAAATGGATGCGGAAAAAAGTATTGGCCGATTTTAACCAGGCCCTGAGGCCGGATGGAATTCTGATTCTCACTGTCTGGAACCTCTTCCAACTGCGCTACCTGGGGGCGCTCATAAAAGCCATATTTCTCACCATCCTCACCCTGGGCTTTAAGGGGGCCTGGAATGACCTTTTTATCAAGTGGGGAAACCACCCTATAAAGCGCTATTATCACGCTTTTTTACCCGGTGAACTCCGCGCCTTTTTTAGTTCACAGCACTGGGAAATCGAGGAATTTTACTTTACCCGAAAGGGAAATCGGGTAAGATGGTTTTCGTCATTCAACTTGGTCCTCATCGCACGAAAAAAATGAATAAAAAAGTCAGTATCGCCGGCATCAATTTTGACCCCGTTCGTTATCGGGAGGTGATTACTGCCATCGAGGTTTTTGCCGAGCAAAGGCACAAAAAGCACTTTATTGTCACCCCTAATCCGGAGATGCTGGTCGGCGCCTCGCAGGACGAGGAGTTTAGAAAGGTGCTCCAGTCCGCAAACATGGCCGTTGCTGATGGGATCGGTATTTTGTGGGCGGCCTACTACCTCAGTCTGCCCACCTCCAAAAGCAAGTTACTGGAATTTTTTCGTCTCCTCTGGAGCCTGATGAAAGTTCCTATTCGTTCATCCTCCCTATTCAAAATGCTCCCTCAGCGAGTCACGGGTGCGGATCTGCTTTTCGAGATCGTCGAAGCGAGTCAGGAAACCGGCTGGCGCATTTACCTTTTGGGGGCAGCTCCCGGTGTGGCAGGTGCAGCCATTGACAGGCTAATCAAAAAATATCCCAAGGCCATTTTTGCGGGAAGTTTTGCCGGAACGCCCGCCCCCTCGCACGAGGACGACCTTGTGCAACGTATCAATCTGGCCGAGCCTGATATCCTCTTTGTGGCCTACGGTAATCCCGAACAGGAAAAATGGATTCATCGCAACCTCCCCAAAATGGAAACGGTTAAAGTGGCAATGGGGGTTGGGGGAGCGATCGACTTTGCATCGGGCAGGGTCAAAAGAGCACCAAAGCTCCTGCGCAAGCTTGGTCTTGAATGGTTTTGGCGACTGGTTCGAGAACCAAGACGGCTGAAGCGTATTTTTAGAGCAACGATCATTTTTCCAAGCCTGATTTTTCGTTTGAAGCTAAAAGGCAAATAGTGCTAAACTAAATACAGAAAGTGGTCCCTCCGGATAGTGAACCCAGTTTTTATGGAAAGAGACCATCACGATTTTAAGGGACAGCTCAAGTACGAACACTTCCAATTCTTCTTTCGGAGGCACTGGGTGCGCTTTCTTCAGCCTATTTTTCTAAACATCCCTGCTGGACTGCTCATTCTTGTCATCCTTTACTTCATGGGGCGGGTAACTCTGATGCTCGATTTTATTTTTTTGAGAGCTTTTTACGTTCTCTTTACAATGTCGCTCGTAGTGAGCTACTTCATTTTGGGCTTCCAGCAGCTCATCAATTTCTATTTTGATCTCTGCATCATCACGGATACGCGCGTAATCATCATCAAGAAGACGGTTTTTTTAAAGAACAATTCCGACGCCCTTGATCTGACCAAAATACAGGATATTGCAGTGGAATCTCAGGGAATTTTCAGCAATTACCTGCACTACGGAAAGCTTATCATCACCCTTTCAACCTCGGCGCCACCACTGGTACTAAACTACGTCCCCAATCCGCATTTTTATCTGGAATGGATGAATCGGGTAAAGCGAGAACACATTCTCAAACGCCGTTCAGACCGAGATTCGGGTGCGTCACTCTCTCAAAAGTCAAATTATCTGCAGGAAATTAACAATTTAAACCTATGATTTTAGGCTATTTTCTGATAAAAAGAGACTACACTCTTTGATCATGATTACTGATTTCCCAGGTAGGCAGCCGAATGAAAAAATTCTTCTGGTCATACGCAAGCACTTCATTGTGTATATTCGCATTGTACTGCTCTTTCTGGTAACCTCGGTCATTCCGGTCCTCGTGTTCATCGCAATTTGGTCAAGCAGCTTCCCCTTGAATGCGGGTGGTTCAGCGAGCATCATTGGATATTTGGGTGCCACCATCTACTTTCTTTACAGTTTGGCGGTTCTGCTAATTGCCTGGCTGGATGAAGAATTTGATCTTTTTATTCTCACGGATCACCGTCTGATCGACATCACGCAGGTTTCATTTCTAAAAAGAACCGTGGCCACCACACCGCTGGATCAGATTCAGGACACGACCAGCAACATCAGTGGTATTCTGGCGACCATTCTAAACTATGGTACAATCGACGTGCAGACGGCTGCCGGCATGGCCAGCAGTTTTACTATCGACCACGTTCCTGACCCGGCCATGACAGCCCGACAAATTCTCAATTATGTGGAAAGTAGTCGCGGAGCAGATTACATAGATCCGCCTCTGGGTGAAGGAATGCCCCAAAGTACGGACACTGATATCGCAGCCTAAAAAATTTATGACTCAAGCTCAAAATCACATCGAGGGAAATTTAAGGACGCCTGAAATCGGGAAGTCGAAAGTCTTATCCGGAATACTTAAATCTAATCGCACCAGTCAGGTGAGGCGCGAAATTGGAATCATCGCGGATCGTTCTTATCGCGAAAATCTGATTACCGATGAAGCCTATGGTGGATACAAGGAAATTGCGAGAGGAAGAGAGGGGCAGGAGCTAAGCACAGAAATGCTGGAAAGTACTCGTAAATTTGCGAAGGAATACGAGGCGAAGGCTATGCGAATACACAAGAAGATTGAGGCGGCAAAACGCTCCAAAATAGCTTCCGATGCCGATGAAGAGTTCCTGATGCAGGCCCTAGTGGTGGGTAACATTGAATTTGCCTCTCGCGCAGGGGAGGCAGAAGCTCTGATCGACCAGAAGCTTCAGCGCATGAAGAAAGATAAGGAGCGCTACTTAAAATTAGACGGACACAAACTCATCAAGGATATCGGCTACTTAAAAGTAAACACATCAACCCGCATCGACTTCCCGAACGAAGAAGCATTTTTGAAAATGACTGTTCCCGAGCGACGCGAGCTCCTCCAAAAACTGGAAGAGAGCTTGGCGGAGGCCGAAGGATATGCGGCAGAGCATGCAGATGCCGAGGCGGGGGAAAGGGTCAGGGAGTATACAGCCAAACTCGATGATGCCCTCAAGGAGGGGGTAATTGGCAAGAAAACCCACGCAAAATTCCTGAAGGGCTTTAAAGGACTCTCGGAAAGCGAGGAAAGAAATCACTGGCTGGCCGAATTCGATTCCGAGATGCAGCGCTATCGAGTGCTCTGGGGTAATATCCGTGGCACCCTACAAGGCGAGGCCCTGAAGGCTATGGAGGTCATGATTGATGAGAAGGGTTACACTGAGCTCTTCACCGCCTTCGGAACCCTGAAGGCTTCCGAGACTGCTCGCTTGAAGGCTGATTACGCAGGTGCCCTGGAAACCTACCGGGAAAAAGGCATTGTGGGCAGGCATACGATTGCCCAATTCAATGTTTGGATGCAGCAGCAGGATTTAAGCGCTCAATACGACGCTCTGAATCAGCTTGATGGAGAAATGCAGCGCTATGAAGAGCTTTGGGATAACACCAAGTCTCTCAAAAAGAGCGAGCAAAATTTTCTGCGTTCCAAAATCGATGTATGGGGCTACACCGAACTTTCTGATCAGTTTCAAGCCTTCGTCGAAGGCCGTGGATCACTGGAAAGCGAATCTGAAAAAACGGCAGACGCTGCCATTATGAATATTCGCTCAGCCGAGGTACGTAGGGCTGTGATTGAGACGGGCGAAATGCTGGATGAAAGAGGGGATTCCAAAAAGAAATCTTTCTCAGGTATGCTCCGAAGAATGTTTGGCAAGGCTAGTTCTGCCGAGTTCGACGCCACGAGCTTCGAAACGGAGCTGGATCGCAAGAGGGCCAAGCTTGATCCATTAAGCAGGGTTGAAGTAAAGGGCAGAGGGGCGAGCGATACGGTGGTTGAATCTGAAATAGAAGAAGACGTGGATCAGCTGGAAGAAGTCAAGGCAGCCCATGTAGTAGAAGAAGAAGGCTTCTTGCAGGTTGAAACGCGTGGGGAAGGAGGCAACCTGACACAGCGCGACACCCTCGTCCAAATGAATGATGACAGAAGCTTGGATCGCTTCATGACCGAGGACTCAAAGCGCGCCTACCGCTCCGAAAAAGACGGTGGCACCGATGATGTATCACTGGCTATCCAGACCCAGGATGGCCGCACTGTAGAACTGGAATTGCAGGAAATCAGGCACCTTGAAGGCTACCTGAACGCAAGTAATGACAATGCTTCAGAGGAGAAGGCAGCTGCCTAGTATTGTTTAAACTTTTTTTGGAGCTCTGCTAGAAGGCCTGCTGGAACGGCTGATAGCTCCTTTTTCATAGTCTTCCCCATACTGTTCTATGACGGTTTGAGGAATTATTTCCCCCCGGCAAGCGACTTGATTGCGACCATTCTTTTTTACTAAATACAGCGAATCATCAGCCGCCTTCATAAGGGCTTCCCCCTTATCATCTTCCTTGCCATCAACGAAGCGCTCATATTCCGCCACACCAATGCTTACCGTAACATCAATCTCTTCACCGCCTTCCAGTTTAAACTGTTCACCCCGAACGGCTTCCAAAATCCTTCCTGCAAAAACGATCGCCCCCTTTTCAGGTGTAGAGGGAAGGATGATGGCAAATTCCTCACCCCCCATACGCGCTATAATATCTTCTTTTCTAGGCTTGCATTTTATGGCGAGTCTCCTACTAAGCCCTCTTAAAACAGCATCGCCACTTGGATGACCGTAAGTGTCATTGACGGCTTTGAAATGATCGATATCTAGTGTCACCAAGGAAAAACCGTCTCCATAGCGACTATTCCTTTGAAGTGATATTTCGAGAGAGCTTTCAAAAAATGGCCGATTATTGAGGCCTGTCAACCCGTCAATGCCATTCTGGGCAATTAAAAGAAGCATCTTATAGCGTGAAATTGCCGCTTCATTTGCGAAATTATTCAGAGTTTCTTTGATGCTGAGTAGCGTCACTCTTTCATCCCGGGAAACACGAAAGAGCTCTCTGTAACTATCTATATTGTGGCTGACCTGTACTCTGACATCCTTAACCAGCTGTGCCAGCAAGTCCTCCTTTTCAATGCCTTTCCCGTGCAGCACCGCGAATTCAGGTCGCTTGACCCAAAAGGTATCCGTCGCGGACTCGGCTATGCCTTGAGCCATCTGCTGAAAAACCAAAAGATCTGCCTCCCTCCTTATCCGATCAGCATCTCCATTTCTTGGTATATGGTGAACAACCTGTGAATCCACAGAGCTCTCTTCTCCTGATCCAGGCGTGTCCGGTGGCCGACTCACAAAAAGACGATTATTTGAAGGTTGGGACAATCTAAGGCAAACTTTAAAACTAACGATCATTACATCATATTAACCGCGCAAAGGTCACAAACCCTCTATCCTTGGGGAACTGCATAAGGAGGTCGCGGAGTTCTAAAAAGCTCCTCATACTTATCCCTTCTCCCAGTCAGCTCCTCTTTTGGAATTTCTGCCAATCTACCGCTAGCCAACAATTCAACTAAGGCTTGGTCTTGTGGGGACAACTCCTGAACATCCGATGGACGAAAACTTTCTGCTGCACTCATAGGATTGGGGTTAGATAGTATTCTTTCTAACTAAAAACTATCACGAATTTCAAAATTTGGCAAGCAATTCTATCAGTCCAGAGTGAGCGGACCCCGTCGCCATTCGAGCATATGTTTCAGTTCACTTCTGGTTCTAGAAAAAGGCTCCCCTGTATTGGGTGTACGTTCGTGTATCACCCTTGGTCTGACTCCGCTTTTCGGTCCTTCATCTTCAGCCCTTTCTTCATAAGCGCTAAAGTCTCCATTCATAAGAAATTCGAAGCAAGCCCTGTCTACCGGACTCAGGTAGATAAATTTATCTTTCTCGCTCATAAGAATAAATTTAGTTGGATGAAAGCCATATAATTATTCAGTCTTCCTCAAACTGCTCAGGTGCTATTTTTAGTAGGCCGCCCATCTCATCCCTCATACCCACAAATGTTTGCGGCTCATCGTCGCCAATTTCAGGATGCCTTGGGGTGGGCCCGCTTTCACCAAAGGCCGCGCCAATTTCTTCGTTACTTAGCTCCACGGCTCCACCGCTTTCGACGAGAGCTTCTATGTCCAGATCATCTTCAGCCTGCGGAAGATCCAAAGAGGATGGAGGTGTGGAAGAAGGGGTTGAACTCATAAAGTAGTTTAAGGTTGGGGGATTATTCTAACAGAACTAAATTTCCTTGCCAAAACAAAATATTCCCTATAAAATCCCCTAGCAATCGTAAATTTCGAGTCATGTCACATAAAAAAGCTGGTGGTTCCACCAAAAACGGGAGAGATAGTAATGCGAAGCGCCTTGGCGTGAAGCTTTACGCAGGTCAGCGTGTTATAGCAGGTAATATTTTAGTGCGCCAAAAAGGCAACAAGTTTTTTGCTGGCGAGGGGGTTGGAACGGGGAGGGATTTCACCCTTTTTGCACTCAAAAATGGCGTTGTTAAGTTCAGCGAGAAGCGCCAAAAAAAATACGATGGTCGTGTTTACCGCAATCGCTTTGTGAACATCGTGGCGCCTGCAAAGGCTTAAAACTAGTTTCATTCACCCAAAAAACCATGTAAACTCTTACGTGGTTTTTTAATACATAAAAATGTCAGAAGCTGGAGATTTTGAATTATTCGGGGCGCCGGCAGCGAAAGAGCACGATGAAAAAAACGATGAGCAGTTTCGCGAAGAGATGAAACGTGCCCAACAGGCAAGGCAGCAGCTGCATAAGGAAGAAGGGCAGGCCCGCGCTCATGACGACAAGCTGGCCCAGATCATCGTTCAGTTTTTGGGGCAGGCCGGAAATACCGACCTCTTTCTGCTCATTTCGCGCTGTGTCTCGCAGAACATTCCATCAGAAATCATCATCGCGGTGCTTTCGCTGGTGGACCGGGCAGCCTCTGAAGAAATTACAAACATTTTAAAGGAGGCCGAGAAGGGTGCGGCCCTAGTCGTGCCTGAGCATCACTCCATGAGCAGCCTAAAGCCCGGCCAACAGCAGATGATCAATGAGTGGGTCCGGAATATCTCGATGGCAGCAGCCAGCAAGCCACACCGCTCTTTGGACAGCTTGCTTATTAAAAGCGTCGCCAAGAATACTACGGAGATTGTAAAGGAAATTTCACCACCCTTTGTTCAGCTGTCGGCCTTCATTCTACGCAATTATCTGGCCATGCAGGAAACGCACATCGATGTTCAGAAGCTCAGAGACTTCATGGAAATAGTGTACTTTAAAATGCTGCAGGACCTGGAGGCCATGGTCAAGGGGCAGCATAAGCTTGCCGGAAAAGAGGGTGCTTAAGTGAGTTCCTTTTTTGCCTCTTCAAGCGTCGCGAAGTTCTTAAAAATAGTGTTGATACCGAGTACGGAAAAGATGTCTTCTACGTTTTTGTTGGTACCCACGATCAAAATTCTGCCCTGCTTGGATTCCAGGCTGTTGTGCCAGGAAACGAGCTGGCCGATCGCAAAGCTGTTCAGATAATTAAGGCCGGAAAAATCAAAAACAAAGGAGCTTCCCGCAGTTGCCTCATTCACCGCGCTTTCCACGCCCGTGATACTTTCCTTGGCATAACCGTCAAAATCCCCCACAAATTTTACAAGCTGAGCATTGGGTACACCTGGTAGATCACCGATGGATACTGTTAACTTCTGCATTCTTTATTAGTTTTTAAGGTTAAGCATTTGAATCGTTGCCTGAGCCACCTCCACACCTTTGTCTCCGCGTGCACCCCCCTGCGTTCTGGCCTTGGCCTGAGCTTCGTTAAGGGTGGTCAGCACCCCGAAGATGATGGGCAAGTCAATTTTTAGGCTTAGCCCCATTATACCGTCGGAAACCGCTTTTGCAATAAAATCAAAGTGAGGCGTTTCCCCCTTGATGATACAGCCGATGGCAATAATCACGTCCGGCCTGCTTTTGCTCGCGAGCTGGCAGCCAAAAGGCAGTTCCCAGGCACCGGGCACCATGAACCGCTCAACATTCTTCTCGGGAATGCCAGCCTTTTCCAGTTCCATCACGCAGCTCTCGGTCAGTTTATCGGTGACATCAGAATTGTAAGTGCTCTGCACAATCGCCACTTTCACCCCATTAGGCGCTTCCAACCTGTTTTCCCTGAGATTTTTACTGATATTGCTCATGGTTTCTAGTTCTTAGTCTTTACCGCTTAATCCTAACTTCTCCGCATACTTCGCCATTATATCCGTTTCAATATTCACCTTATCACCAATTTTTAGCGTGTGCATATTCGTATTTTCCCAGGTGTGTGGAATGATGCCCACCATAAACTCATCGTCGCTCACTTCGATGACCGTGAGGCTGATACCGTTCACGGCAATGGAGCCGGTGGGTACAATGTAGCGTTCCAGCCCCTCCGGCACTCTGAACTTTAAATGGTAGGCATTGTCCACAATCTTCATTTCGGTAAGCTCCGCGACTCCTTCCACATGCCCGCCCACAATATGCCCCTCAAAGCGCTTGGAGCCAAGCATGGCCAGTTCCAGATTCACAAAATCTTCCGCCTGCCGCCCGCCAAGCGTGGTGCGTTCCAGGGTAATGGGCATCACGTCCGCTTCAAACTCATCCCTGCCCTTTTTGGTCACTGTCAGACAAACTCCATCCACCGCGATACTGCTGCCAATGCTGAGCTCAGGCAGAATCTGCGGCGCTTTAATGGTCAGGGAATGCTTTCCCTTGCGCCTGACTTGGCCCATGCTTTCAATAATTCCCGTAAACATATTGGCAATTTAGTGGAACCATTATATAGTACTTTTACACTCCTTTCTACTGCGCTAATTTCTACTGCCATGGGACTACCTAAAGCTCCCGAAAGCGGCCTCTTGGAAACCGAAGGGGCCATCAGCCAAATCATTTGGGCTTATCCTGAGTTTGACGGGCAAATTCCGGGTATTCTTATGTACCGTCTGCCTGAAGATGCGGGGACAATAGCTGTTGAAGGGGCTAGGGGGAGGTTGATGACACTCTTTTTTACGAGAAAGTCTGAGAACAGGACGATAAAGCTTCGCGAAAACGTGAGTGATGGCCCTTTCTTGTCAGTATTCAATCCCGATAATTTCAAATCCTCAATAGAGCTTGATGGCAAAAATTGCCCTCTTGCAAAAGTGGTGATCGATGGAAAGATAATTGATATCAATTCGCCCGACGACTCACCAGAAGGTCGCTGATCTGATCGCGGCGCCTCCTGGATTCTGCGATAAAGTCAGCATCCTTTTCGATAAAAATCCGATGAAGCACCTGGGAGGCCTGCCTATATTTTTCCTTCGAAAGCAGGATCATGATGCGCCTTTGAAAGTCATCCTGGGTGATGGTTTTGATGTCGATTCCGTGAGCCCCCAAAAAGGAGGTGATTTCTCCCAGAATACCGGTGCTATTGGGTAGTTCATCCCCGATGACAGCCAAGCTCGCCAAGTCACCCTTGCGCCAGCGCCTTTCACCACTGCGGAACTTCTCATCGCCAACCACAACTTCTCTCAGTTCCTGCAGGGCGGCCCGGATGGCATCCCGTTTTACCTCTCGGTCTGTCTGATCTTTAGGAAGGGGAATGGAAATGGTCATACTGGTGGAAGAGGAGGGGATGTCTCCGATTTCGATTTCGTGCTTCGCGAAAACCTGAGTGATCGCCGCATAAAATCCATGTCGATTCGCCATCTCCGGCAAACTGATGGAAACGGTATCCACATTCGGATTGGCCACAATCGCTTTAAAAGCGTGGCCGGTTTGAATGTCCATGTGGCTGTAATAGGTACCGCGATTTTGGCGTGGCTCACGAATATCCCGCAGACTCAGATCAATATTATGTTCCGCTGCCAGGGCTAGTGAATCTATTTGCATCAGTTCACTGCCAGCGCCTGCCATCTGCAGGCCTTCATTAATCGAAAGGTCACGGTGCACAACCGCTTTTGATGGATCCCTGAGATCTTTTGGGTTGGCAGACATGGCCCCCTGAACATCTTTCCAGGCGGTGGTATGTGCCAGATCTTCCCCCATTTCACGAAGAGCAATGGCCGCGTTTACCGCGGTGGTGTCGGTATAACTCCGACCCACGCTCACCGCCATGCCCTTGGGTGTGCCTTCGATATGCCCCCCAAGAACCCGAACGACTCCCTCGCGCGACTCAGTCATGCGCTCCGCAATGGCTTTGCGCGATTCCGCATGAATCCTGTCCACAGAAACCGCCTCGCCGTTAAATTTTCCCCCCACAATCCGAACCCGATCAATCAGTTCGCTTTCTATTCCCTCCTGCCTCAGGCGAATCGCCATGAGCCCGGCCGCAAGCTTTTCTCCGAGTCCGATAATCAGGTCTCTAAGTCCATGAGGATCATGGATAGGACGAAGCACCAATCCTTCCGCTGGCTGTTTGGCAGATTGAAGATCGGCCTTTCCGGGATCAATCAAGTGTGAAGTTGCTTCAGCCGGGAGCGAGACAGAGGAAAGCTCGTCTAAGTGAAATGCACTCCTCCAGGCCATCAGTGATTGCCGCAATAATCCATACTGATTTCCTGTAAAATCCTGTGCCTGCTGCGCA
>Ga0224501_10003249_pt1 | contig 12792 bp, 7 predicted proteins | sample SF_Oct11_sed_USG_4_FD_169105 | JGI IMG/M metagenome (GOLD analysis project Ga0224501, IMG submission 169105) | Sediment microbial communities from San Francisco Bay, California, United States - SF_Oct11_sed_USGS_8_1 | ecosystem: Environmental > Aquatic > Marine > Sediment | place: USA... | reverse complement strand
CGGCTATGAATGAGAGCACCAAAATCGTTTTTTTTGCTGCTATTCTGCTCATGTTGAAGATTCTTTGTCTCCACCAGGTTACCACACACCAGACAACTGAATCACCCGACTGATCGCTAGGATTGTCTTTTCGCGCCGCTTCATTCCGACTCGATGAGCTTTCGGACCGCGATGCAGCGATTTGTCATATCCGGTTGGCCCATGACTCACCTACACAAGTTTGTTGTACTCAGTCATAGTCATACTCAGTCATAGAGGACAGCTGATACTCCCACTGACAGTGGTTGAACTTGAACTCCGATTCCGAACAAACAGATCGTTATCGTTCGGGTATTCTGGACATTAGTAAAAGCCTGACTTCTCGGCAAATCATCCAGATAAATCGACCTGCCGAGTAGAATTGTCAGAGGTACAGTACACGCACGGAGCTAGTGTAGAGTATAACTATAAGTTATAACTCTCAGTCTCAGTCTGATTGTCACTGTCAGTGTCAGTCTCCCCAAGTAACTACTAACTAATAAGTGCAAACTCACGTCACTGGATCAAAATTCAGACTACTAACTAAAACTAGTAATATAAAAGGTAACACTAACTAACTAACTAGTAACAGTAGTAGTAGTAATAGTAATAATAACAGTAACACTGACCAAATTAGTAACAGCACTGACTCAGTGACTGACTGTGACTGAGTCGTGAGTGACTGAATAAATCATTAAATGACCGAACCACCGATGCGATTGATGAATGGCTCGGCTGAGTCTAGTAAGTGACGAACAAGACTACGTCTACACTACACTGTGGTGTAGACGTAGTCGTGTGGTCTACACTACAGTCTACACTAATTACTTGGTGACACTGCTAGTAAGTAGTAGTATTACTAAGTAATGCTATACTATTACAATACAACAATCATGCCTCTCGGGGTTGTTCAGAGTCGTTTGATGCCAAAATTATTTATTGTTTTTGGTGTAACCGTAATAAACTAATATTTTCCGTAGGCATTAGCACTAGTGCTAGAGAGATTAAAAACAAGTAGGCGCTAGTTATTACTATATGGCTAGTATAGCGTTGAATTGAATGAGTCGCCAATTATTTTTGATTCCCCAAAGTCCTTTACTTGTGAAATCATGCCTGTAATTTCCTCAATACCATACCCCGCTGTGTAGGTGTTTTGAGAGTCTGCTGGATTCACAACTACAGGAAATACAATATTCTTCTGCTATATAAAAGCGTTGTTACGTCGAAAAATATCAGTCAGAAGTACTGATTGTGCCTAAAAATATCACTGGCATGAAAACTCTTTTTGTACTTTCAGAGCTTTCGGGGAATTAAATCAAAGCTAAAAACTGTTGGCAATATTACTAAGTGGCCTGGCACACTTTATATGCTTTGAGCAGTGTGTTTCTCTGGTTTGGAAATCACAAACTACTTTGGTAAGTAAGTTGTGCCCAATGGGTTGTACCAAGGCAGTGACATAATAGACCTAAGGTGTCAGTCATGAGACGTATTTGAACCAAGCGATTGCTATATCAAGAATCCTACCTTGGCAGTTTAATACGTTTGCGAAAGATTTTTTTCTACTTTTTAGTGCACTTGTGATGTCAGGAACATTTCGCAGCTCAGTATGGGACCCAGCCCTTATAGTCGCTCAAATACTATGTATGCAAGCCTCTTTCTATATTTTCCTCGGAATCTGGATCTGCCTCTTGGATCTAGTTCTTCAGGAAGACTTATCATTAGATCAAATTTATAGTTTCCAGGTATGATCCGCTCCGTGGCATTCCGTTACATAAATGAAAGCGTATTCCGGTGTATGACAAACCATTCCTGTCGAGATAGATTTACTTTTAAGGATCATGCGCTTATTAAACGACTACTTTTTTGCAGAGCTACCAGATCAAGTTTGGTAAACTAGTATTGTGCGCCTATGTGTTGAATGCTATAACAGGGTAAGTCCAAAAATCTACCGAAGTCCTGCAGTTAAAAATATAATATGATACAATGACCAAATAGCTGTTTGCATTTTTTTCATCTTTTACCATGCTGTGCAACTTCTAACTCCTTGAGTTCTTGGTTTACAGAGCGCTGAGTTTATGGTACATAGTGAAAAGGACAAAGCAGTGTCTGGACTTTACTTTAACAGTACATCTTATACATTTTATAATCTGCTGTATATATAATAGCCGTATGCCCACGTCCATATCATGGTGGCTGACTAATCTCGTTGTTACGGTAATGATGACAGTGATGGGCGAATTTTTGTGCATGCGAACTGAACTGACTGATATTCCATTAACTTCATCAACTAGGGCAGATTTATAGCGCTGTGGTGTAGTCCGTTGTTGTCCATAGTTCCTTGCTTATAATGTTTTATATATGATGTGAAAATTGTGAAATTGCATCAGAGTGGTGCTAGCACAAAATGCGTACTATGAATGCCATACCAAATAAATCCGGCTGCTAATGAGGTACATGTACTAATAACCAATGCTGATCACAGCATTTGTGTGTGAGCGGAGATATCTGGGTGGTTAGAAAACCAATTGATTCTATATTCTGATGACATAATACACAAACTGATCAATGATCTAAGAGAAAAGAATAATGTTCCCATCAGCGCCACTGCTTAGCACCCATGGCTGTGTAGGATGGAACTGACAGTCTATTGCACTGAGCTCATTGGTCTTTTTGTGCCCTCTTAGTACTTTCACTGGGACGATCAATGGATTCTGCATCAAATCACTACAAAGAGAAAAGAAGATGGTGCACCACTGCGCATGAGGGATACAGTAAAGTATTCATACATACATTAAAAGAAGATCTGTGTTATAAAAAATCAGGAAGTCTATAAAGGCTGTCTCCAGCAATACACTAAACCAGAAAGGAATCGGTAGTACTCCGTCCTAATTCTGATGCGGTTTACGATGCGATCACCATCAGGAATTACTTACTTGTAGACCATTCCGTGGCATACCACCACTGACCCATCATCTGATGTGGAGGCAAAGAGAGGATACTTCTTATGGATATCAACTGATCGAATTGCCTTTGTCTGATGCCTGTAAATGATAGAAATTCTAGTTTACTATCTAAATAAGGGTGGAAAAACTGCTTTGAAAGCGCTTAGGTGAAGGACTAAGGTGTGCGTTACTCATGAGTACTCACTTCAGAGTCTGGTAGGGTTTAGTAGACAAATCCATATCAAACCAGTGCAGCCTACAGTCATAGCTGCCAGTCACCAGATTATCACCTAAAATAAAACCTCACATCATTATCACATTATAGGTAAGGTAATCCAACGATAATTATTAACCATACTGTATGATTGGCATCAGACATAACCTCACACCACCAATTGCTGACCTCCTGGGTGTATGGCCATGCTGGATATCCACTTGCAGTTGGCTTGCAGTTTCCTAGTAAGCTCTTGTTTAAGCAGGTTATATACTCGGACATACCTCTGAGTCTACAAAACGCATCCATATGACAGCTGGAATCCGTGTGCGAGAGGAAAAAACACATATAGACATTCTGGTGTTTGCCTGCTCTCATTCAGATATCATGGTGAGTGTGTTTTGTATACAAACAGTTCTCAGGAGAGATTTCCGTAAAGTACTTACAGCAACAAATAAGAATGGTTTGTTGGGATGAAATAGTGTGCACTGGACAATGCCCTTTGACCTGCTGAAGGGGCATTGAGACCTTCTCTTGGTGAGTTGATGAATCAGCACAGACTGATTGCCACCGTCCTCCAATGTGGCAGCAAAGTAATCACCTTTAGCGTGCCAGCTCACTTGCATTACAATCTAGAAAGAAAACACAACAGTGATCGGGGATAAAATGTTCGTGCAATAAAACTCCGCAAGGGTTTTCCCAGGTGATACAATTCAAAACCAGCTACAAACTGAGATCCTTAAAACATGTTGTCACATTACGGGCACGGAGAGCATAGATTCGCAGTGTTTTATAAGACACAACTGCGTTTATTATACCTGCGCCATGGAAATATACAGATTACAACCATATTGGTAGGGTAATCATTTAAATTACACCGCTATTCTTAATCATTTTCCGCTTCAATGACAACATGAGACGAACCCATTTTGGTGTGCAGGTTTCTAACCCTACTTCCAAAGATTGTGCCAAAATTGGGATCTGCTTAGGGTGGTCTTGCCAAACATTCTACGGTTACACTATTAACACATACCTTTTTGTGTTTTATCTGTACCCGCCAGTTTTGGTCTGTATATTCTGAAGTCTCTGTGCCGTGCTCTATCCATTCCGCATGAGTTGCTGTAATATGAAAAGACGGCCTTTCTGTACTCCAATTTCAAGGGTGTAACGGGAATTGACATGCACAATATTACCAGAACAGATATGCAAACAAAATAAATTTTTGGTCCATATCCTTCAATTGCCTTTGAAAGATTTCAAACCCCAATTACACGTGTGTTTTAGATCTATTGTAATTTTCGCTTCACAAGCCCTGACATGCCAAAGATTGTTGTGATGCCGACAAACTAGTAACTATCAAACTGATATTAGGCGGAGGAGGAAGTCCGTTGACCCTGAACCAGCTAATAAGTGACTTGTAAGTACACGGCCATCTATTCTGTTCCTATTCTATTCTATTCTATATTTGTTCTATTCTGTTGTCATGCAAAGGTGCCTGATGTGAAGTTGTATTGGTGAAGGCTTTCTACATAATTATTCTGAATACGAATAATCGACTATAAAACCCTTCTATACCTAGATTTAGGCTTTGAAGCGAGACATGGAGCCTACTAGCATCAGTTGGACTACGGATTTACTAAATATACCAAAAGAAAGTGATTATCATACTCCTACACATCTGGTCGACAGCATGGAGTCAAGCCCCACCTGCATGACCGCACGCTCCTTTGCAAGTACTACAGGTAGGCGGTCGACAGCATAGAGTCAAGCCCCACCTGCGTGACCGCATGCTCCCCTGCAAGTACTACAGATAGGTTTCTTACTAGACCAGAATCTATACTGATTCGACTACAATCTACTTTAGCTGAAATAGATGATGGGCCAGTCTATGTAATTGGGGCTTGCTCTCTTATAGATTATAATGGGGATAAAACATGGTTTACGCCTCCAGAATCACCACACAGGGTACAGCTGCCCTGCTACCTGTCAGACTCAAGTATCTCAGTAGAGACCAACTCCTCCAACCTCTCTGAAGATATAACCTCCCTAGTGAGTGAATCAATAAGCAGCTCTGAATCTCATATTTGGGAATTAGTATCAGCAGCGCATGGCCATATTGAAATAATGGAGGCTACCATAGAGATGATGAAAAGAGTACTGACAGCCAAGTCTTTACCATATGACAGAGGTGACCACAACACAGAGACAGGATTATTACAGGGAGTGACTGCAGCAAATGGCACCAACTGTATAAATCCCAACCTGAATAACCTGAACCCAGACTTCGCAGGGAGGAGGGAGAGCAACAGAAATAGCCGGTATACGGATAGTGTTGAAGCAGGACCAATATCTGAGAAACCAGATGTCAACACAACAGAAAAGCTTTATAACGAAGACCTCCAATACTTCAAGAGCAACATGTGTTTACACAATACCAGTGGAAGCAAGTTCTGCCAGTGCGATTTAAATGAAAACGTATGGTCGTCTCAACAGTTCACAATGCTCACTGGTGCAGCTGAACAGATAACCTCATCAGTTTCAGAAGAGTCAAATGCCGGACCCGAACACCAGAAACGCATGAAGAAGCTGACGTGCATGAAACGGCTGAAAACTAAAGCTGGAGCGCAACTCAGAGGTATATGGAGATCATCAAATTAGTCAAAGTCCAAGCATGGAGTTCTGCAATCTACACGCAGTGATGCGATGGAGACAATCATGATGGACTTACATGTGGTGCTGAGCTCGACGCCTTCTATAAGGAGTTCATCAGTACGAGTCACTACCAGCTTGTCTCCTAGCATGGGGTTTATTATATAGACTGACCTGCCACTGAAATATAGACGGATATACTTGATCAGAATGCACAGGTCCGCCATCACCATCAATCAGTAATTTAGGTCAGCCATAGAGTTATTCCTAATTATTCACTGGACCGATCAGATTTACTTACGATGCTATAGCGGCAAGAGAAAGGCTGGAGTTAGGACACCAGGCGACCGATTTGATCTTCTCTGTAAATTTAATGGTCTTCATACACCTGCCAGTTTGAACTTCCCATAGCTTAGCAGTTAAATCATCCGAGCCTGAAGAGAAATAAACTCAACGATAACTATTTAATACACATACAACAAACTGATAATAATTTACATGAAAAAACTTACAAGAGATTGATGCATTCCCATACCTGATATGAACCATTGTCCACTAGGGTCTATGGAGATCTTTCGCACCAGGTCTGTGTGCCCAGTATAGACCTGAAAACAAAAAACGTTGAGCATAATTATGCACATCTGGTGAGTAAATGTAGGTGTTTCTTATGTGCATTATGACCGCTAATAAAATGTCCACAGTATGATCTACTGTGTAATTAGGTATTGAGGTCACACCGCCCACATTAAGTAATTGGGGCATTCTTTTGGTAAGGTTACTCAACAACAACGATATACACATCCAGTGTAGTCTTTTCCAAGTTTGAGAATTCCAGCTAAGAAAACCCAATTACAAAGTCTAATGTGGACTTTGGCTTCTTTTATTGTTCTCCGCTTATTCTGGTAAACAAAGTTTCATGCTGCTGGTATACATGGTGATTCCGAAGTTAAACTCATCACTGAGAAGTGGATAACATGACAGTCCAGCTGTTCAGCATTTTCTATGTATTACTGGGTAGGTATTGAGGCGGACTAATTCTTTCCAGCATAGTGAATCTGAACCCTCTGCCATGTAGGTTAACATCAAAGGGGTCAAGAATGTCCAAAAGTGTCTTCACTTGTTTTCAGATTCTGAAGCCTACCATGAACAAATTGGCCAAATACCCAGCCCAAATGGAAGCTTAGATATAGCATTATCCATTACGCATACTTAGAGCTTTCGTCAACACACTTTCAAACCGTCGACGCAACAGAATTGGCCTCGAGATAGGAAATTACCACAGAGCTGCTGATGTTTGAATTGATTTCTCAGCTTATGCACTGATGTTTGGAAAAGTCTCTTGCAGGTGCACACCAGACTTGTAGTTACACAAGTCTAAATAAAGAAAATGCACAGTAAAAATATAAAAGAGGGTTTCAGAGTGCAGTTTTTCACATCTGTCAGCGAGTGTTAGTGCCATTATTGCACAACGATAGAGGCCCGAACACGACCTCTATTTAGGGCAAGGGTAAACCCAGCAAAGCACTACTTATAACTTCAGTTTTCTCTGATATTACATTTAATTTCGAGTTCTACTTGATGTTATGAGGGAGTAAAGATCATTAGGTTACTATGTTAAAGCAATTAGATCTCATCTTCTTTCTATTTTGCCCATCCAGGCGGTAGTTATTCGAGTGACTGATATTTGCTTTTTGGAAAAAGACCACTCGCTAGCTATCGCTGCAATAAATGCGGAGTTGCTTCCATTTAGGAATGGGGAACACAACTCCAAAAGTGCGTCTATCAACTGTGGCTTAACCCCTTTAAAACGTTGGGCCATTTGGTAGAATAGTGTAGAATAGATTGCCGTACTCACAATCGCTTGTGTAGTTGGGAATGGTTGGAGGTCTTTGGGCTGCGGCAGTTTAGGTATCAGATCCTCAGGGTTTACGTTCATCTACAGAAGAAAATAACAGTCATACACAACCACATCTTAATTAACAGCTATATGCACCAGTTTTGTCAGTAAAAACTGTTCTACCATGGAGAAAGACACAGTGCTAGCCATAGTGCTATCCGGGAAGTATATTACAGAGCTAGTGGCAATGGCTTTTTGGCCCATCCTGTTTAGCGGACCTCCTAAGTCTAAGGCTAGTTGGGGCATAGATTATATGAGGAGTTCATTATCAACGCGGCGCTCAGCATGACTTGAATCTGGGATCTTTCGATCCTAAGTCAAGCCTTCTAGCCATTGAGCTATCCCATTATCCGCAATAGGAATATTGGAAAAAAATGGTCAGTTATTGCAGTACATGTCGTCAAGAAAACGATGCCACTTACGCGCATCTTCTGTTGGCGTGGACAGAGATATAGATCCATACATCTCTCAAACCTCTCATTTATATATCGGTTATAACCAGGAATCTCACGCATGTTATTAAACCTGCAATAAAATCATCCTTGGTGACAAAAATAGGATGCATCATATGCCGGTCTTCGCATCCAGACAAACATGGTGGAATCCACCAGCATGTGATCGGTTTGATGGTGATTCTCTGACCTTTGGGGCATGAAATTCTGCCTTCTGTCTTCAGGCTCTGTTGCCAGCCATTTAAGTCGCTCCTCCGCAGTGAATAAATACTCAGGGGGTGGATTATAAGACTCCGAGTGGCCAGGCAACACCATTTTAGGTGCAGGGATATGGAAACGCATCTTTGTGACCATCTAAAACGAAGATCAAGTGTTTAATAGTTCCTTCACATTGAACCAGCAGTAGTAGTTCATCTATTACAGAAAACTGTAGCATATCAGTAACCATGAAAGTGGCAAGCTACAATGGACTAGCCAGTAACTGCCCCTTCTCCATTATATCAAAAGCTAAAACTCAGGATTGGAAGTAATCCAGGTGAGAATGGGGTTTCACTCAACTAAAAAGGCAGCACAGGGAGTCAAATTGCTCACCTCGTCCTCATTAGCCCATAGGTCATAGGTCTTCATCTCATCTTTCTGCTCTTCTTTCTCTTTTTTCACCTGACTGGGAGGTTTCATCCAACCCATCTTCATAGAATGTACCATCCTACCCACCTAGAAAAGAACATCACAGCTCTGTTAAAAGAAAGCTTGCGTGCTTATCTTTATGTATAATATAGATCCATAAAATGCCCTGCCAATACATATTTTGGTTTTAATTGTCAACACACCTTCCAACAGAAACTGAAGGTTATCCATATGACAATAAGCGTATCGTTAAATATAGCCAACCGTTTTAACACTTCAACGTCTATTCGAGGGCTGTCAACAGCAAAAATGTATGTTAGAAATTGGTTGTTTTCTTTGTGATATCAGTTACATATAAATATTAGTAGACCCACAATGCCCCCACCTTGAGTTTTTCCCATTTGGAGGGTATAAAGCTCCTCTTATCTTCGGGCCGATTAGACAGAGGATGGAGTTCAGGTTCATTACTGAAGAACTCGAGCCATTCTTGGAACGGATCCGTCAGCCCATCTGCGAATTTACCCTGCCTGAGACGACTGATTATAGCGCAGTCTTCTCTGGACAACACCACATTCTGGCCTGTCTGAGGATCCCTCACTGTTCGCCTGCAACAGACAAGGTTTGTGTAGCAACAATAATAACAGCGTTGATAATATAACAATCACCATACTACTTCAAACATCCAACTGTAGGGTGTTGGCCCATAGAAAAAAGGCATTATGGGTGGTCGGACTAACATTTGGAATCTATCTGTGAACCCTATTGGAGGCTAAACAACCCCGTACCTGCATAATAATGACAGTGCTAATAACAAAAATAATAATTCACTGTCGATTGCAGCGCGACAAGGATCGTAAATAAACGCGCTGCATGCCTTGGCAGGGTTGACATAGTGGAACCTGACTATGCAAAATAACCGCTGACTCCCCGCGAAGCACGAACTACACTATTGAATAAGCAGTTCTCGGACGTTCCGAGTCAGTCAACCTAATCCATTCGTTTACACATCCCTCGCTGAGAACCCAGCTCTAATGAGAAGGTGGAGGTAGGTCTTTTAACTCAGCCATTGGTGGGACTCGGACTGGTCAGAGAGCGGAGCTTCAATCTATGGATTGCTGCTCAGCATCCATAGATTGCAGCTCATCGCTCTCAATAACTGCGCTATCCTGGTCCCCTATTACAGTTATAGGGCAGGCTATGCCCTAGGCACACATAATTCTCTGTATAACACTGGTGTCATCCGTGCTCCTGCTCCGATATCTTACCAGTAATCAGGGTTCTCGGACTGTTCTATGAGTTTATCCAGCTCATCTCCTGTAGCTGGTCTTAGTATCTTCTCACCACTCAGGTCGTAGCCAATGTGAGGATAGTCTGCATACCATTCCTTTGGTACATTACCCACAGTATTCCGGATATCCTAAAACATGAAATAAAGACAATACACCGTGATATGACGTGACCATACCTGTATTAAGATGCTGCTAAGGGGTATGAATGGGTAGCCTACGGTATCAAGTCAAACTGAAGTGTATGATTTATTCCAATTTAACATGATTTGCCAAGTGTTGCAGATGGGATTGTATGGCGAACTGGTTGATTTTCAGCCCTGTGTTAAAAAACTATGGCAAGCCAGATAGTGCGTTAGGCCATTGGATAAAGACGAATTTTGCTAGCAGGCTGTCTCATGACCTGAGAATATTACATAGAGCAGTCCACCATTACAAAAGACCATTACTACACAGTAAGCTGTATAGTACATGTACTACTCTGAATTTACCCTTCCAAACAAACCATTAAACTTTGGGTTGACTGTGATCCTTCTCGCTTCCCTAAAAACGGCTGGTTTTAATACCCAAATTGTAATGAATATGTGTCGTGTATTACCCTCGAGTTACCAGGACTAAGGTGCTCTCTGGAATTCTAATTATAAAGGGTGGCCATAGTCAAGCCTTAAAGGGGTTATGTCATGGCCAAAAGTGTTTAAATAGGCTGAAGTCTGAATAGAGAAAATTTTCAACAAAAGTATAGGAGGAACTAGGGTTTCAGAGTGCAGTTTTTCACCTCTGTCAGCGCCATTATTGTGCAAAGATAGAGGTCCGAACGCATCGGCCTCTATGTAGGGCTAGGGAAAACCCGGCAAAGCACTTCTTCTAACTTCAGTTTTCCCGAATATTATGTTCAATTTTCAGTTCTATTCGATGTTATGAGGGAGTAAAGATCATTAGGTTACTAAATTTTAGTACTTAGATCCCATTTTCTTTCTATTTGGGCCATTCGGGCCGTAGTTATTCGGGTGACCGATACTGGTTTAAAAAAAAAAGATCACTCGATATTGCTGTAATAAACGCGGAGTTGCCTCCCTTTAATAAAGGGAAACACAACTCCGAAAGTGTGTTTACCATTGACCGTGACATAACCCTTTTAATCAAATCCCAGCATTCACTGGCTAACAAACCTCTTCATCAGATGAGTCAAACTCATATTCATTCACTGTCGGTTTTGGCACAGGCGCTCCTGAGGTGCCCGGGCCCCTCTACAAAGTACATCCCAAATTACAGTTAATCCAATAGGGATGTATAGTGTAAACATGGATAGCAGGCATACGACGGGTTCAATCATTTAAAGGAGGAGAAGGGGGTACAGCTATCAGTCCCCTCACCCTACCCTCTGTATGTTATAATAAGTGAATCAAATGTTGGTGCCAATAAAAAACCATCTGCAGGTACACATATTTGTTTCACATGTAACCTTGACAGGCCCCATTCCACTGGCTCCGATTTGTGTGAAATGATCATGCAAACAAATCACCTCAGAAATTTGGTCCTCATCTTCGGAGTCCAGTTTGTCATCAGATTCCTCATCATCGCTATCATCTGAAGCAGTTCCCTCCTCATCCCCAAGCCCTGAATAAATACTCTCCTCACTGTCCGATAGGTCATCCTCATTATCAGCGATTTCGCTTAGCATCAGCTCCTCAGCCTTCAGAACACAACACAGATAAGATCGTTTGAGCATTTTTATGATTTAGTCAACAACGCCAACAGTCTGTAGTGCAGATTATAATGTAGAAACATACAGAACTAAACATGATAAAATGAATGGAATTGATTGAATTGGGAATCTGGTCCAGGAATGATAGTCACTGCATGAGTTGATACCTGCAATGCAAACCTGCAACTACTAGAACTAGTAGTAGCACTACTTTCCAGGGCTAAAGGCTAGTCGGACCACTTTTTGTTGGGCAACAAAACTAAACAAATTGTTGAGCTGTTTAACTATATTACTATTACTATTACGGTATTAGTACTATATTAGTTAGTATTTAGTAATATCATTAATACTAATTTTTACTAAAATAATATATAGTATACTTAACTTCTCAAGCTATCGTTAACTCAATAACTGTTAAGGACTTAAGGCTAAGCAGCTCAACGAGCAAGCCAATTGACTAGCATTAATTTAGTTAACTCTTTGATTTAATTACAGTTTATACTGACTAACTCAAGTAAACTGAATGACTCGCTCTGTGAGTGAGTCAGTTAGTGAGTTACCAAGAGTGACATTGACAATCCCCCGACATAACTCTGACTCTGAGTCAGTCACTCAGTGACTCAGTCACTCAGTCTGTGGGTAGCGAAAAGACAGTAGGCTAGTACTAGTACTAGTAGCCTACTGTCTTTTCGTTTTACTCTTTTACTTTTAGTCAAGTTTAGACTCTAGTTCTACTTCTAGTTCTACTAGTACTACTACTAGTAGTAGTACTACTACTAGTACTAGTAGTAGTACAGTGTACACTAGAAATTAGAAGTTAGTTAGTGTGTTAGAATTTAATAACTTACAGTTACAAGTTACAGTTAGTCAGTTACTGTTGTTACTGTTAGTGTGTTACTGTTAGGAGTAGGAGTAGGAGTAGAACTAGAACTTTCTACTAGAACTTAGAGTTAGAGTTAGAACTAGAAGTAGAACTAGAACTAGAAGTAGAACTAGAACAGT
>Ga0224501_10003247_pt1 | contig 12794 bp, 15 predicted proteins | sample SF_Oct11_sed_USG_4_FD_169105 | JGI IMG/M metagenome (GOLD analysis project Ga0224501, IMG submission 169105) | Sediment microbial communities from San Francisco Bay, California, United States - SF_Oct11_sed_USGS_8_1 | ecosystem: Environmental > Aquatic > Marine > Sediment | place: USA... | reverse complement strand
GACGAAATAATGGCGAAGCAGTTCAACTAATGGATGTTGATTGGAAACTTCCAGATACATTTTTAATAACGTTGACAAATGAAGAAAGATGTGCTATAATACGATTATTAGAAAAAGAAATTGGGGATGAGTTAATACTGGGATCGACTGGTAGAAATATTCAGGACGCGGGTTCGAATCCCGCCATCTCCACATTATTAAAATAAATTATATTGAGTGATATATGACAGACAAAACACCGGAACCTTCAGTCGAAGAGAAAACAGAATATGATAATTTTTTAGATCAAATGAGTGATTCAGATAATCAAGATACTGGATTGGGCGATTTATTTGGTATAGATCAGCGTGAGGAATGGGAAAAACAATGGCAAGGAATGCCGGAATTTGAACAAGAAGAAAACGCACCATATAAAAAGATTGTCGTGAGTTTTAAAACAAAAGAAGACTATGAAGAATTTGCAAAACTTATAGGCCAACCCCTTACGACTAAAACAAAATCTATCTGGCATCCCCGTCTAAAAATAACAAACATAGCAGCAATGAGATGGATAGTAGAAAATAATGAAGAAGAGTGATTATAATCCCAAATATCCCATCTACATCGTATCAAAAGGTAGATCGGATTCTATGTTCACATCAAGATCATTGTCTCGAATGAAAGTGAAACATTATATAGCAATTGAACCACAAGATCATGATGATTATGTAAAAGCGTTGACTAAATTTGAATTGAAAGAATACGCTTCACTAATTATATTACCGTTTTCAAATCATGGCGATGGGCCGGGCCGCGCAAGGAACGCATGTTGGGACCATTCAATCGATAATGATTATGAAAAACATTGGGTTCTAGATGATAATATACAAGATTTTTATAGACTTCATAAAAATTATAGGATAAGAGTTGAATCTGGATGCATATTTCGTGCAGCCGAAGATTTTGTTGATCGATATGAAAATGTTCCAATTTCTGGTTTCCAGTATAGATTCTTCATAGCACCAAACTCAAAATATCCACCATACTTTTTAAATACTCGAATATATTCAACACTCCTAATAGATAATAAATGTAAACACCGTTGGAGAGGTAGATATAACGAAGATACAGATATTTGTTTAAGAGTTCTGAAAGATGGTGACTGTACTATCCAATTTAACGCTTTTCTTCAAGGAAAATGTGCAACACAGACTGTTGGTGGTGGCAATACCGAGGAATTTTATCATAAAGAATTTCTCACCGAAGAAGATAAAAAAGCCATAGAGGAAGGCAAAAAACGATATCATGAAAAAGGTACTATTAATAAATCTAAAATGTTAGAAGAAATGCATCCGGATGTTGCTAAAGTTGTGTGGCGATATGGAAGATGGCATCATCATGTTGATTATTCGTCATTTAAGAAAAATAAACTGAAATTAAAAGACGATATAAAAATACCACGCGGCATTAATAACTATGGAATGAAACTAATTACAAACTATGATCCAACGAAAAATACTTTTGCCAATCAAGACGAATAATGGATTTTCTCTTACTAGTAATCATATATCTGGCGGCATAGAAAAATTTGCAAAACAATTAATAGAGAATATTGATGGTATTATTCCGTTAGAAATTACCGAAGAGGATAGAAAACAACGAAGGACAAGACAAAAAATTGAACGGGCTATTCTTGAATATAATCCAGATTGTTTGATTGCTAATGATTTTGACAATTCAATAATAGGTCATGATATTCCAACTATTCTGATATTTCATGTCGGGGACGAACGATATATTGCATTGACTGAATTTATTAAATCATTAAATCAAAGAATATCAGTTGGTCTTCATATTTATTTTGTTTCTAATGAACAATTGCGTTTTCATAATGAAACATGTCAAAGATTGACAGGCGAAGAACTTCGCGGCATAAAAGGATTTATCGATTCTTCTTATTGTGAAGGAAACGAAGCGGCGGCAGAAGATATAATATCACATTGCACAACAATAGGAAGAACTGATCCTCAAAAGAATCCATTCTTATGCCATAAGTTATGTAAACCTATTGGAGTATCAAGTGTGGTAATAACAACACTTCACAAAGACATTGACAGATACAGAGATTATTTAAAAAAGAACGAACACTGGAATCCATCCCAAATAACATTTAGAGATATTGCATATGATAATACAATGGAAATACTTTCCAAATCTGGAAGTTATATGTCAACATGTCCGTTAGAATCATGGGGCATTACTGCTATGGAAGCACTTGCAAGAGGTGTTCCATTATTATTAGTCAAAAACAAATATGATAGTCACGCTTCAACTGAAATTGCGGCATCCGAAAATCATTATGAATTAATAGATAAAAACGAGAAGTCCGAAAGACTTAAAGATATTATTTACAAATTCAATAGATTAACATATGAAGAACGAGTTATTATATCAGATATGACAAAAGAGAAACATCATAAGTTAAAATGGATTCAAAAGATTAATGATGTCATAGATATGAGATTATCTGATAAAAAAATAATTAATAATTTCTTGAAAAATCTTTTCTTTTAGTGTTGACATTACCCAATTCTCCTGATAACATATAATTGTAAGTTAAAAAGAGAAAGGAAATAAACATGCCCTATATATCTTCTGAAAATGTAAAGAAAATACGTGACGCTTTAAAGAAAGCCTTGCCCGATTTTAAATTAAGCGTGACGAGACGACATCATAGTTCTGTTGATGTGGCCTTGATGGCCGGTCCTGTGGATTTTGGATGTAATAATGATGGTGTTAATCGATTTTATTATAAAAGAGATTATGCAGATAATCCAGCGGCAATCAAAGTGTTTGATACTATAATGCAAGTTATGAATGAACGGTGTAAACAAAAAGAACTTGTTTATGATAGTGATTACGGAAGTGTTCCTAATTATTATCAGAACATACAAATAGGTAAATGGAATAAACCATATGTGATAACAAAATAATAAAAAAGAGGGTTGACAATAACCCTCTTTTTTATTATAATATATACGTAAGTTAAGAAAAAAGGAGATTAAATTATGAAAGTATTATCATTTAAATATTATCAAGATTCCGGTCATGGTTGGATTGCCGTAAAATTAGATTTACTTAAAAAAGTTCATGGTGAAAATTTAGCCACTAAAGTTTCCTCATATTCATATCAAAAAGGAAATACTGTTTATCTTGAAGAAGACATGGACGCGCCCGATTTTTTAGATGCATTAGATAAAATGAAAATCGAATATATACTGGAACCCAAATATACAAGTAAATTATCGCCCATTCGGAATTATAATTCTTTTAAATTGTAAAAAGGAATACAGTATGACTTCAACAGACCTATCATTTGGAAAACGTTTATCGGATATTCTTGAGGAATATAATACTAAATTGGAAAATATTCCTCAAGAACTTGAAAAATACAAAAAAGCGGGGGATGATCTGGAAAAGGCGGCGACCATATCAGGAACTTATGGCAATACTATAATAAATATTGGCAAACCGTGGATTAATACATTAAAAAGTTCTCTTTTAAAATCTGCGTGGCGTCATGTTTATGATGGATTGAATATAAAACGATTAGCTACTGCAAAAGATAAAAAATTATTCGAACAATCGATGGAAAATCCGCCCGAATTTACTATCGATAATATCAGAGCAACATTCGGTAATTATATTGAAGATCCCAGATCCAATATTCTTAGAGGATTGGCAGAAGTTTTTTCCGAGCTTGATCCACATTATAAATCACATGATAAAGTTAAAATTGGTGTAAAAGGATTACCGAAACGTGTTATCATAACTGGCTTTAATGATTTTTCGTATTATGGTAAAAATAAATTGGAATCCGTGTTAAACGCATTAGCATCTTATCAGGGATTGCCTTTAATATCACACACGGAATTAAATGCTATTTTAAAAGACGGCAATATTCTTAGATATGATTCTATAATCGGCACATATAATACAACAACTTTTCAGACAGAACCTAAAAATTATCCAGCGCGTGGTATATGGTTAAAAAGATTTGCTAATGGTAATGGACATTTATTTTTTGATGAAACCACATTAAAAGATATTAATATGGCATTAGCAGAATATTATGGCGATGTTATAGCTGATTGTTATACTGAAGAATTTGATGAATCGAAATCAACGGCAGTTTCTAAAGATTTACAATACTATCCAACACCTTTTAAAATCGTCGATATTATATTGAATAACTACTGTTATATAAAACCCGGTGATTTTGTGTTGGAACCGTCGTGTGGAGACGGACGATTTTTAGATGGTATTCGCGCAAGAAATGGAAATGTTTTGGGAATAGAGTATGATAAAGGAAGAGTCGAAGTGTGTAGACTAAAAGGCCATAATATTCTTCATGCAAATTTCTTGGAGACATTACCAGAAGAAAAATATGATAAAGTTGTTATGAATCCGCCTTTTTATGGAAAACATTATGCTAAACACGTGGAACACGCTTTTAAATTTTTAAAACAAGGAGGTACACTAGTTGCTATTCTTCCAATTACTGCTAGATATGATCATGGTTTATTAACAGGTCAATGGAATGATCTTCCCGTCGGCTCATTTACAGAAAGCGGTACAAATATCAATACAACGATATTGACAATGTATAAAAGATAGTTTATACTTTTAAAGAATAAATATTATCAAGGATTAGATCATGACAACTTCGTCCAATATAAAAACATATCTAACTTTTTATACTTATAAAAATACACAACCAATTATATGTTCGTTTATTTCTTCAGAACCTCTGTTTTATATAGATCAGAATGATGAAGAAATAGATCATCATGAAGATTTCTTAAATGCTTATGAAATGGATTGTTTACTTGAAGAACTGGAAAAACCTTCACTAGTAAATAATATGATTGAGATAGATCGTATCGATGCATTACTATTAATAGATGAAAACGCGGAAAGTCTTACAGTTGATTTTGAAGAAAATTTGAATGATGTATTTGACATCATAAATAAAAGTAGATTCGCACGTTCCCACTTAGAAACAGCTAAGAAAAATGGTATAAAATTTGTACAAACAGAACAGGTGGAAGCGGGTTTTTATGACGTTCGTACAAATACAATATCCATTAATACTAATGATAATATAGTTAATATTGTTAAAGTTTTGATGAGAGAATTACGCCGATATTATCAAATTCTAAACGGCTGGATCATCAATTCTATGTTATATGAGCCCGATGATCAAATTTTTATAGCTAGAGTTCAGCAAGCAGATTTAGTTTCCTCTATTGTTAGAATGGCTTGGGAATTAAAAATTGCTGGTATTGAAAGTGTATGGAAAAATTTGTGTCATCTTTCGAGTGATCTTTGTAGGTCATTTGCTAGAGAAGCTTCGAATGATTTCAGAACTATCAATAATGGTGTTGCGATGGCGGCTGTGTTTGAAAGCTGGTTTTTATCCGAGCGCTGCCGTATGAAAGACCGCGAGATCATTCAAAATATGCTGGCTGATTATAATGGCTATGTTTTTGAAAATATTGAATCCTCGAAATCCGTTACGGCGGAATTGATTGCCGCATTGGGTACAATGCCTTTCGGCAAAAATTACCTTGCTATGCATGCCGTAATCATTATGGATGATCCGATTTTTACTGAAGTTCGTGATCGCTCGAACGCTAATTTCCTGTGGTTTATAAAATTCGAACGCTCCTATAAGGAAACGGAACGAAGCTTGCAAACTGAGTCTGACTTATCCACACATGACGATCGTCATGCATTATACGGAACGCAAGGTCAGGACTTAAATTATGAGCAAGAACGCAGCGCCAGAATCATCGAAATTTCTTCAAAGCTTAAAGGCCGGAAAAACCCGGCTGGAAAACAAAATTTCACCGGTGGAGAGGTCATACAACTCTCTCACTGGGTTGCCACAAGACGTTAAACCAAGCCCCGAATCCGGCTTACTTTTGCCGGAAAATGCGGGTGGAGTACTAGAGTTGGAATCGCGTAAGAGTAAAAATATCTCGGGTATGACTGTGTTTTCTGTAGATGCTCAGGAAACAGGTGAAGAGTTTTCTGCGCTTGATATTCAAGCCGATGAAAACTATATGATTGATCTGATCGAGCAAGAAGGCAGGCTTGATCTTTCACGCGATGATCTGAATATTGATCTTTACACTGAAAATGATGTTTTAAGATGGGCGCTGAATTTGCTGACCCATAGTGATGCCGGTTATTTGATGGTTCGTGAGGCCATGCAAAAAGACTGGAGAATTACATTTGAGGATTTAAAAGGCGGAGAATATCTGATTGATGTCACTGAAAAGCTTTTGGTGCTGGATAATCATTCTATGTTTCCTTCTGCCCTTTGTGCGTCAAAATATTTCCGGCATATGATTGCTGTGAGTTTGATAAAGGCGCTTCGTGATATCTGGCAGGAAAACCGTCATGGCGGCTTTGCGCAGAAATATTCGCCTGAACATGTTTTAATTCTGGAGCGCGTACGGGCCGCTGATTGTGATGTGGTCAGCCTTATGGTGGCCTGGGATCTTCGCAGTGAAGGTTATCCTTTTATATGGCGGCATCTGATCGGCTCGGAAATTACCGATATGGCGCTGGCGTTTTCGGCGGATCTGGATCACAAATATTATGGGCTCAAAGAAATGAATGAAGCTTTGATGCGGGCTTTCCGCCAATGGTTTGAAAATCCGATCCGCATTCGCAATTGTGACCGTGATACGCTGGATTACTTGGATGATGTGCTGATGGATTCGGGAGAGCAAGATCCGTTTGGCCGGAAGAAACCCTCAAAGATGAATATAGAAGTTCTCTCTTGTTTGCCGGATAAAACAGCGTATTTGCAGGGCAAGGGCGCCGAGATCTTGAGCGAGCCTTTATATCTGTCTATGGATGATGAGATCAATCAAACCCATCTTTTCCACATTATGTATGACACCGAAGCTCATGTCGTAGAAGATGTGCCGTTCCGCAGCGCCGAACTGGCACGTAAGATATTTCCGGAGGGGTAAGTTTAGTTTTGTCATCCCGAGCAGAGTCGAGGGATCTAAAGATTTCTCGACTGCGCTCGAAATGACATTATTTAGCTTTAACCACGCCCTCTATATGGCGGGACGCCTTGATCGGGGATCCAGACGTCTTCGGGTGGTTTTCCGGTTTGGTAGAATATATCAATGGGGATGCCGCCTCTGGGGTACCAATATCCACCAATACGCAGCCAAAGGGGCTTGATTTCTTCAATAAGACGCGCTGCGATGGAACACGTACAGTCCTCGTGAAATGCGCCGTGATTTCGAAATGAGCCTAAAAAGAGCTTCAATGATTTACTTTCCACAAGCCAGTCTTTCGGCACGTAATCGATCATTAAATGCGCGAAGTCCGGTGCGCCTGTAATCGGGCAAATAGAGGTAAATTCCGGCGCTGTGAAGCGCACGAGATAGTTCATCTTTTTCTTGGGGTTGGCAACACGCTCTATAATTGCTTTTTCGGGGCTTTCCGGCAATTTGGACCCGGTTCCTAATTGGGTCAGATTTGCGTAAATATCTTTATCAGCCATAATTTCCTCTTTTTTGCTAAACGCCTCGTTTATTGCCCCAGAGCATGACATGAAGTTGGGGCAAAACCTTAACATTAAACCAGCCATCATTGGTTATTTTTTCAATCAGCCAGTCTGTACGTCTATGAATATCGTCCATATCAACCCCGTTTTGATCCATTCCGGCAGGGCTCATATTGCAGGGCTGCAAGTACAGCGGCAAATCCGGATATTTTTCACCCGCCTGACGGGCGTACGTGTAGTCCTCTTCATCCTTAATGACGATTTTAAGGGTTATTTTGTTTTTATCGCCTGCGGCCTTGATACAGCCTTCTAATGCATCCCAATCAGTTTTCATGGCACTGGATGGTGGCTTTGGGCTAAGGATCAGGTGGTCCAGCTTGGAAAACCATTCTTTGGCGATGCTGCCTTGTGTCTCCATGGCAAAGCTATAGCTTTCTTTCCGGCCCAGATCAATTAACTCGCCAAGAGGCTGGATTGCAGGATTCCCGCCAGATAGTGAGACTAGTATAGGCTTGCCATCTGAAAGCTCGCGGATTTTATCCATGATTTGATTAGGGCTCATGGATTTCCATGTATCTCTGTAGCCGGAATCTACGGCATGAAGCGTATCGCACCATGTGCAGCGGTAATCACACCCGCCTGTGCGCACAAAGACAGTTGGCTGGCCTATAAGAGTGCCCTCACCTTGTATCGTGGGTCCAAAGATTTCGGAGATTTTAATGCTCATGGTCTGTATTCTGCGCAGGATCTGGGGGTTTCGCGGACACGTACAGCCGAAACTTCAGGCCATTTGGCTTTACACCAGTCAAAGAAATGCTTTGCGATGCGCTCGGCAGTGACACCGTCATCTCCCAAGATATCATTCAAATGCCTGTGATCCAGCGTGTCATCAACATAATGCTTGAATTTATCAAGTTCGCGGTAGTCACGGATAAAGCCTACCTCGTTAAGGGTTTCTCCCTGTAATTCAACTTCTACAACGTAATTATGGCCGTGCATTCGTGCGCAAGGGTGATCTTCCGGCAAGTCGAGTAACTGGTGTGACGCAGAGAAATGAAACTCTTTATAGATCGTATACATGGCTCTAAGTTCCCGTCTTTAATTTCCAAAAAACATTATCGTCATACACAGTAGGATCATTAATACCTGCCAGATGAAAGGCTTCTTGGCGTTCCACGCATGTGCCGCATCGCCCGCAATGGTTTTCCCTGCCCTTATAGCAGGACCATGTTTTTACGAACGGTACGCCGTATTTTTCTCCTTCGGCGGCTATATCAGCCTTGGTTCTGTCTAGGTAAGGCGTATAAAGCTTAATCGTGCCTTGTCCTTCCAAGGCATAGTCCTGCATTTTCTCGAACGTATGAATGAATTCCGGCCTACAATCAGGATAAATAAAATGATCTCCCCCATGGACAGCTGTAGCAACTGCATCTGCGCCCTTGGCCGAGGCTATACCGTAAGCAATAGTAAGCATGATTGCATTGCGGTTAGGCACGACGGTGATTTTCATGGTGTCTTCCGCATAATGCCCGTCCGGCACGTCAATATTATCATCGGTCAGGGCAGACCCGCTGAGCAGCTTGCCGATATGGGAGATATCAATGATGTGATGGGGGACGTTTAAATCTGTGGCGGTCAGGGCGGCGTAATCAAGTTCCTTAACGTGTCTTTGCCCGTAATTATAGGAGATCAGGCCCTCAAGTTTGAACTCTTTAGCACATTTATAGGCAAGAATAGTTGAATCCAGCCCGCCAGAGCATATGACATAGGTTTTCATAGTTTGGTTGTCCTTGTTTTCGTCTTATAGTCATTTGATTTTAGTTTCGGACTTCGTTGCTTCGCTTCTTACGAATTTTTATACACTGCGGCGCTCGCGCCTTGTCCGGAAACTATCTCAAATGACTATATATGGGGTAGGCTGCGACCCATTAGCGGCATCTATAGCAGGGTTTTCCAAAAAATGGAAGGATTTTGCATCAAATCACTTTAATATCTTTCAGCCAGTCTTCCAGAAACTTTATAGATTGTGTTTGTAGAGAGGAGATATTTTTCTTTGTTTCTTCGCGGATGATATTTATATCTAAATCTAAATCTGCAGAAATTTGATCGACAAACATGATTAGCCATTCTTCAATCATATTTAAGGTTACTTCCGGATGACATTGCATGGCTATGATATTTTCCCCGTATTTATAAGCTTGATGGGGGTATTTTTTTGAAGAAGCCAGAAGAGTTGCGTTCTTGGGCAGGTCAAAAGTATCGTTGTGACTGTGAAACATGCTTGTGATCTCTGGATTGAAATGTTTGATTGCCGACTTCTTTCCTTCCTCGGTTATAATAAGAGGCGACCAGCCCTTTTCAAACCCGTTTTGCCCTTTATATACATTTGCGCCAAGAATTTTTGCCATAATCTGTGCGCCAAAACATATTCCCAGAGTTGGCTTATCTTTCGTAATGCGTTTTTCCAAAAAGCGTATTATATCATTTATAAAAGGGAATTTATTGCTATCATTTACGCCTAAAGTGCAGCCCAAGGTAATAACAACATCATGCTGTAACGGGTCGATTGCGCTTAGATCTTCTTTGTAAGTATCTATATAACGAAGATCAAAATTTTTACTCAGCAATGTTCTTTCGAAGGAACCAATGCGGAAGGGACTTAGCTGTCTTAATATTAGGGCTGATTTTTTCATGTTGTTTGTGTCAGTTTGTTCCATATTGGTTCATTTAACTCCTTTAGTAGTGATTTGTGTGCCGTAACTTCTTCTTCAGAAGGCTTAAATACTCTGGCTTTTCGGGGTGTACGTGCTTTCCTGTTTGCGGTAATTTGCGTTTTGTCGTCTTGTAAGGATTGATTGCTGTTTAAGGCAAGATCGTGCTGTCTTCCACCGAGCAGCTCCAAATAGACTTCGGCCAAAAGTTCTGAATCCAAAAGCGCGCCGTGAAAATTACGGGCAGTATTATCGATCTCGAAGCGGCGACATAATGCGTCCAGATTAACCGGAGAGCCCGGAAATTTCTTGCGGGCCATGCCCAGCGTATCAACAACACGATTCCACCCAATTCCTTTATGACCGACATTTTTAAGCTCCCAATTCAGAAACTTCATATCAAATTCTGCATTATGAATGACGAGAATACCATCTTCGCCAATAAAATCAAGAAAATCGCTATAAACCTGGGAGAAGATCGGCTTATTTTTAATAAAATCATTGGTAATACCGTGAACGGCAGTGGCCTCAGCTGGTATATCGCGCTCCGGGTTGATATAAAGCTGTAAGGTGCGCCCGGAAGGAAGATGATTGATCAGCTCTACTGCGCCAATTTCAATGATACGATCCCCTTCAAAGGGGTCCATACCGGTTGTTTCTGTATCAAGGACAAGTTCTCGTGTCATTTGACAATAATTTTTCTGAATACGTTTACGTCTTCTTGCAGAAGTTTAATATCGTCAGGCAGTTTTCCTGGCAAAACCAAACTTGGTGGATTCTGGACAATCCAAGGTATGGCGTGGTTATACTGTTTCACGATTTCCGGACTAATTTCAATTTTTCCCATGCGCATTTTGGTTATAACGGGCATCCCCGTAGCAGGGTTCGGTTGCGGTGAGAAAGTACACTCAAAAGGTGTCATGCGATATTCACCAAAAGGATCGATCCGACTGAACCAAATCCGCATTGTTCCGCTTCTCAGGCGTTGTACCTCGCTGATATAGATTGTATGCGGGTAGAATACCTGAAGTTCCAGAAAGGTTTTGCAAATTCCGTAATTGATGCTTTCCTCAAAGGGTTTAAACAGGAAATATAGTAAATAAGCGAATAGAAGAAAAAACCCTATCAAGAGCATTCTTTTGACCTTTTTTTTCTTCCTTAATTTTTTTTCTTCCTTAATTTTTTCAGCAAGAGATCCTAAAGAGGTTCCTGTAACTTCCTCCTCTTGGGTTTGCACTTCTTCAAGGCCAGTTTCTTCTAAAACTTCTTCTTTTTTGGTTGTCATTTTAGCTCTAGAGAGATGCGTTTGCTATCTTCTGCTTCCTGTGTTTTTCTGCTTTCTTCAACAAGCTCTTCAACAATCTTTTCGACAACAGCACTAATCATGGCCTGTCTTGAATCTCCGCTCTCGCTTTCTGTTAAAACGCGGCGCCTGATCTCGTTTCGCGCACTTCCGCCAGGGAATTTCAAGGCTAGCATTTGTCGCGCTCTGGAGGCTCCCAGTTTAGCATAAAGACGGTTTCTAATTGCGACATCTTCTGCCGAGGTAGAAAATGCCCATAACTCAATAGGGCCAAGCGTATTATAAATATGCTGCTCATAGCGTCCGGAGGTGGTTCCCAGAACAAGCAAAGCCGGAGCTCCAATTGCTTTGGGTCCTGTCAGGCGATAGCGCATGACGTGTTTAGCCGTATTAGATAGGCCAAAACGATCGACAACAGCCTGCACGGCCTTATCGGATATAGCTGTTCCCAAAACCCACACACCTGTGGCCAGATCAACCATGTCCTTATCAAAATCATCAATAAGTTGTGATGTAAGAACAATCTGCACGCCTCGTTTCCGGCCTTCGCGAACGTCTCTGATGACCTGCGCACGGACAGAGTTAGATTTGCTGGTTCTGTGAAATTCGTCAAAGTTCAGACGTTTAGGTGTTTCACCAATATCCTGAAGTTTCAAGGAATGATATTCTCGGAATTTCTCGGGCACATTTTGCAGCGTATCAGCGCTCATCCACCATGATCGTACAAGCGCGTGACGCGCCAACATGTACATGATGGAGGTCTGACGGTCGGCGGCTTCATCTCCTTGCGGGGCAACATCCATCAAATCCAAGGAACAAAGTCTGGTATCGGCGATATCGAATTGTGTAACAGAGGATAAGATAGGATATTCCCGAATAGCGGAAGTTACCATACGTTCAAAAGCGCCCACGACGCTTTCTGCACTGAATCCCACAGAGGTCTCTTCCAAGAGAGAGCGGATCTGGGGACGGCGCGATGCTGTGATAGAGTCATTTAACGTAGGAACAGCATGTCTTTGGGCCAGATTGGCAAGATGTGATTCTCCCAGTTCAAAGAGCTTGTCAACGATGTCCCACCAAAAAGGATCTGTAGGCAGGTGAATATTGTATTTCTGTATGGCCGCATCAATTTCCATCTCAAGTCGCGGCAAATAAGGGCGTGCTTCGGCATTTGCGGCTTCATCGTCCCGCCAGCGGAACATTT
>Ga0224501_10003246_pt1 | contig 12795 bp, 11 predicted proteins | sample SF_Oct11_sed_USG_4_FD_169105 | JGI IMG/M metagenome (GOLD analysis project Ga0224501, IMG submission 169105) | Sediment microbial communities from San Francisco Bay, California, United States - SF_Oct11_sed_USGS_8_1 | ecosystem: Environmental > Aquatic > Marine > Sediment | place: USA... | reverse complement strand
ATCGCGATTGAGCGATTATCACGCTCAATAAATCGACACGTTACCCGTAGCATGATGCTACTGGCCTTAATTGCATTATCAGTTACCATCACCCTCGGCATCTATCTTGTGATGGGTTATACATGGCCAGATTTCCCTGTAGCTCGCCACCTCACAGATCTACATTTAAGCTGGGGGCTACTGGCATGGGCAGGCATTCTGATCATGGCTGTCGCCTACCAGGTCATCCCTATGTTCCAGATTACCGATAACTACCCGGCCATACATCAACGGTGGATGGGCTGGTTGGTATTCACCACCATTATTATTTTAAGTCTGGCCTATTACTGGCAACTGGAAATATTGAAATCATTCTGCACGATTATACTCAGCTGCTGTTTTCTGATTTTTTCACTGACCACACTCCATGTACTGAAAACACGGCGTCGACAGATTCCAGACCTGACCATGAATTTCTGGCGACTGGCCATGCTAAGTCTCGCCTCACTGACAGCAATCTGGGTAATATCAATATTGCTGGATTTCAATCCGCCCACGCTACTATCAGGCATATTAATCATTCACGGCTTTGCCATCACCTCCGTCAACGGCATGATGTACAAAATCTTTCCTTTTCTAATCTGGTTGCACCTGAGCACCCGCAATAAAGACTTGCGCGACAATAACAAGAGAGACCTGCAGGTAAAAGTACCGCACATGCGTAAAATTATTCCTGAATCTGTCGGGCTCTGGCAGTTTCGCCTACACCTGATTAGCCTGGTATTTCTGATTCTGACCACGCTCTGGGTAGAATGGTTTTACTATCCTGCCGCATTATTATTCCTCATGGCACAGGCGCTATTATTTTTTAACCTGATGAAGGCAGCTAATTTTTACCATGTAACACACACCGAACTGAATCGCATACAATCCTGATTACTCGACAACTGTACCATCTAAAGAATTAAGGTTAAAATTCAATTCATTGTATTCAACAACATCTAATTATTTATGCACGAACTAGACGAATTTATAAAAAAAATAAAATCCAACCCTGATAACATTGAGTTTGATCATGTCATTGATCAAATCAATAAATACTACACATACACACCTACACAGTTCAGCAATGGCCAAGATGGTGATTGCATCATCAGCAATTCAGGAGAAAACGAAGGCTCGTGTAAAGTTTTTTCATTTGCACAACTGCACCAGTTAAGCGAGACACAAACCCTGAACTGTTTTGGACAGTATTATCGCGATGACGTCTTAAATAATCCCGATGGTACCGACCATGCCAACATTCGAACCTTCATGAAATACGGATGGAATAATATTCTTTTTGAAAATACTGCACTTAAACCAAGAAACAAATAAACTCTAATAACAATTAACTACTCACTCTATCAACTGAGCTAGTTGACTAATTAGTTAAGTAATAACTAAATTAGACGAGAAAAACTATATCCTCGTACTCCTATTTTTTTCTTATTATTGAAGTCAGTTTCTCAGCTGGCATTGCTTTATAATATAAAAATCCCTGTGCTGTTGTGCAGCCTAACTGCGATAAAAGTTTTGCCTGTTCCTGCGTTTCAACGCCTTCAACAACTGTTTTGAGCTTGAGATCTTCGCATAGCGACAGGATGGCCTTTAATATAGCAACGTCGCGAGTATCATTTAATATATCTTTTGCAAATGTCTTGTCTATTTTAAGCGTATCAATTGGTAAGCGTTTGATGTAGTTCAATGATGAATACCCGGTACCAAAATCATCAACAGCAATACTTATACCTAGATCTTTAAGTTTCCACAAGGTATCAATAGCGCTATTTATATCATTGAGAAAAACCTGCTCAGTGATTTCAAACTCAAGCAATCTTGCCTGGATACCATATTTGTTAATAACGGCACTTACCGTCTCTATGAATTGAGGATGCGCAAATTGTTTAGATGAAATATTAACTGCAACTGAAAGTGTAATACCCTGCTCCGACCAGTGATTGATCTGTGCGCATACGATTTCCAGTATATGTGAGCCAAGAGAAATAATAAGGCCTGTTTCTTCAGCGATGTATATAAATTCATCGGGTTGAACTATACCTCGATCCTCACTACTCCAGCGCGCCAGTGCTTCTGCGCCAACGATTTCTCCGTTAGCAATATTCACTTTCGGCTGGAAGTATGAGATGAATTCTTCATTGACCAATCCCTGTCTAATTCTGTTCTCAGTAGTTATAAATGTTGTAGCATCATCTATCAGTTCCTTGCTAGATAGGCTTATACAGGTATGTGACTCTTTTTTTGCCTGATACATTGCCGCGTCAGCATTACGGATCAATGTTGTAGCATCCAACCCATCATATGGATACAAAGCAATGCCCACACCTCCAGATATGTAGAGTTCCTTTTCGTTGATGATAAAAGGTTGTTCAATTAAGTCGATCATTTCCTGCGCATAATCAATAGCAGTCGTCGGGTCACCCAGATTTGGCACAACAACGACAAATTCATCACCGCCAAATCGAGTAACGAATCCACGATCTCTACAGCATTGTTGCAAGCGCTTTGCCAGTTCTACCAGTAAATGATCGCCAAATTCGTGATGAAAACTGTCGTTGATGTTTTTAAATCTATCCAGATCGAGAAATAGTATTGCAAACTTTTCACTATTCGGATCGCTAGCTTGTGTAAGCTCATCAATATATTTAGATAGAGATCGACGATTAGGCAGATCGGTTAATGGGTCATAATAGGCCATATGCTGGATTCGCTGCTCAATCAGCTTACGCTCAGAAATGTTGACATTGGTTGAACGCACGCCGATTCGTTCGCCCGCATCATTGAATACCGGGCCACATATGTGATTAAACCAGATCGTATTACCTTCCTTGGTGACTAGCCGAAGATCCAGACTTTCGGCCTTACCTTCATAATTTATATCGTCAATATGTGATAGCCAGCGCTCTTTATCAGCAGAATGAATGAGTTGATCCATAAGGTTGGGGTGATTATAGAATTCATCTGTTGAGTACCCCGTTATGTCTACACACGATGGTGAAACGTACTCGTAACTCCCATCCAGGCGCCGAAAATAAGTAAATTCCTGCGCGAAATCTGCTACTGCTCGAAACAGATCATTTTTGAGCAATAAATGTCTTCGGAGTACTGCCACATGACCGAAAAGAAACCCAAGGACAAGAGCGAGTATTACTGGAACAATGAGGTAGTGCAGTTCGAATGTTTTTAGTACTAAGCCAAGCTGGACGAATACAACGATGCCTATCGCAAGCCCGGAAAAAAATATTGATTTAATATAGATGAACAAATCGCGGTTGTTTTTCCGACGTTTGCTGGAAACGTGATCATTGAACATCTATTTCTCCCAAAACGCAGGCTTAATAGGTCATCCTCGATTGAACTCCTTGCTATGTCTTATTTATTACGTTTAAATCGCTCGCATATGGAACATCGCGTAGAAATAACCACCCCTTTGATGAGCAGTCATTTAGTATTTGTTAGAGAGTATAATATGTGGCAAACCATGAAAGCGTCAATACAACTGTTATTCGCTTGAGCTTAGCAGCAAAACATTATATTTGCCGATAACCCTGATATTCCCAAAGTTAGGGTCAAAGCGATAGAGTAGAATAAAGTAAAAAGTGGTGGCCGAACCTGGAATTGAACCAGGGACACGCGGATTTTCAATCCGCTGCTCTACCAACTGAGCTATTCGGCCATATGCTAAAAGCAACCCTGAACAGAACTGTTCAGAGGTTGCGTATTTAAGCCGCTTGACCTCTGTGAGTCAAGTTATTTGAGGTTTTGACGCAAAATTTTGGCTACTGGCGTGGCCACCGCATAACTACCAACCTGACCTGCATTGCACCATTGCTGCTCATTATCCCCGACACTCGCCGCTACGGCCTCTACCTTAACCCTGCAAGGCGTAATATCGAGGTGATAGTGACTGAAGGTATGCCGGAATTCTGCCTGGTCTTCAATATTTTTAATTCGGCATCCCCAGCGCAGTTCACACTGCCCAGCAATATCCTCATCCAACGCCAGTTCTGGCAGACTCCAGAGACCTCCCCATATACCGCTCGGTGGGCGTTTTTCCAGCATAATATGGCCTTCGGTATTCATTAACAGCAGCATACGTACATTTTTTACTGGCAGGTGCTTTTTAGGCTTGCGTGTCGGCAGTTCATTAACTCGCTGATTTTTATACGCCCTGCAAGCACGTAGCAACGGGCAAAGCGCACAATCAGGGGATGAACGTGTGCATACGGTTGCACCCAGATCCATCATCGCCTGGGTATAGTCGGCCAGTCGCTCATTGGGGGTACAGGCCTCGGCCTTTTCCCATAGCTTGTTCTCAACGGATTTTTTGCCATACCAGCCTTCAATTTCAAAATATCGACTCAATACCCGTTTGACATTACCATCAAGGATCGCATGGCGTTGCCCCAGTGACTGCGCCAGAATTGCACCCGCGGTGGAGCGGCCAATACCGGGTAGCGCCAGCGCCTCTTCAAATTGCTGTGGAAATGCGCCACCATATTCCTGATTGATGATAACAGCGGCCATATGCAGGTTTCTCGCCCGTGAGTAATAACCTAGCCCCGCCCACAGTGTTAGCACATCATCCAGTGATGCGCTGGCCAGACTGGAAATACTGGGGAATTTCGTCAGGAATTTCTGGTAATAAGGTATAACAGTGGCCACCTGGGTCTGCTGCAGCATGACCTCGGCCAGCCACACTTTATAAAGACTACGATTTTGCTGCCAGGGCAGGTCATGACGACCATGTTGATCGAACCAGTCCAGCACCTGCCTGGCAAAGTCTTTATCTACCCCTGTTATCTTCGCACCAACCACTGCCTAGCGCTGCCAGTTACCCGACTTTCCACCGGATTTGCTCACCAGCTTGATGTCATTCATACGCATACCGCGGTCCATGGCCTTACACATATCGTAAATAGTCAGCAGGGTAACCTGTACCGCCGTTAGCGCCTCCATTTCAACACCGGTATTACCGGTCGTTTGCACCGTCACACGACATAGTACGCTGATATTTTTATCATCAGGAATCAGCTCTATATCAACGTGTGACAGGGCGAGTGGATGGCATAGGGGGATTAGCTCTGCAGTTTTTTTCGCGGCCATAATACCCGCAATCCTGGCCACACCCAGAACATCGCCCTTTTTATTGTCACCCGCCAGAATCCGCTGCAATGTCTCAGCACGCATATAAATGCTGCCTTCAGCCACCGCTGCTCGCTGTGTAGGGGGTTTATCGCCCACATTCACCATATGCGCTTCACCGCGATCATTAAAATGGTTCAACTTATCAGCCATAATGCCATGCTCTTAAATATGCTCCGAGCCATACACTCGGGCGAACGTGATCTTCTTTCAGCAAGCATAACAAGAGCACAGCACCCAGAACAATAGCTATATCCTGATGACACTGTCTCTACAAAACAGTTAATATGCTGCCTATGAGCATCCAAGTTAAATTTTTTGCCAGCCTGCGAGAAACAATGGGTATGGATAGCGCACAGATTGATGCCAGGCCTGGTATCACCATTCGAGAAGTGTGGAGCCAGGTCACGCCGCTTGATTACCCCACTAATACACTGTGTGCCATCAATATGGATTACGCCAAACTCGACGATGTCGTCAACGATGGCGATGAGGTGGCTTTTTTCCCGCCCGTGACAGGGGGCTAAAGTGCCCGCCTTTTTATACGAACAGGCGCTCAGGCCACTTCAGGAAATCGAGCAGTACCAGAACCGCCATCTCCGACCCGGCAGTTATGGCGCCTGCAGCAACTTTATCGGTACCATGCGTGACTTTAATGCCGGTGATGATATTCAGCTAATGACACTGGAGCATTACCCGGAAATGACCCAGAAATTTCTGGATCGGCTGTGCTATGAGGCATTGGAAAAATGGGATCTGGTCGATTGTCTAGTTATTCACCGCTTTGGCGAGATTAAACCCGGCGACCCTATTGTGCTCATCTCCGCCTGGTCTGCACATCGAGAAGAGGCCTTTGCTGCCTGCCGCTATCTAATCGAAGAACTGAAAAAGCGCGCCCCCTTCTGGAAGAAGGAATCCACCGGCGAAGACGAGCGCTGGGTGCACGATGCACCCAGTCACTAATCAGCTGGCCTACTGAATCAGGATAAACAGGGCTGACCGGCCACGCTGAATGTTCAGCAGGATCTGTCGGTCATTGTTTCCCACCACCTGTTTAAATTCATCCAGCGTTCTGACGGTACGGCGATTCACCGAAAGAATAATATCACCTTCACGCAGACTGGAATTCCACGCTGGGCTACCCTGCTCTACTTCGGTAACCACCAGATATACATCACCATTATCTTTCGATTCTTCGATAGTAGCACCGGCGAGGCGTTCGTGAACTTTTTTACCTTCGACCACTTCCTCGATCGGGGTCTTGATTACAGCCGTGAGGATTTTGCGTTTATTGTCACGAATCACTTCAATTTTCATTTTCTCGCCGACTCGTAACATGCCAACTGCATTACGCATTGCCGATGCACTCTTGATTACCTCACCATTAATAGCAATGACGACATCACCTGCTTCGAGCCCTGCCTCTTCTGCAGCTGATTTTTCAATTACCTTGGAAATTACCACTCCCTGGTGCAAATCAAGGCCAAACGCCTTTGCTAACTCCGGTGTTAAATTCTGCATTATGACACCTAGCATACCGCGGCGAACTTCACCGTATTCAATCAACTGGTCAACAATCTGACGAACCATATTAATTGGAATTGCAAAACCGATACCGACATTACCCTGACCCCCAGCGGCAATAATTGCAGTATTGATACCAATCAGCTCACCTTTCAGATTCACCAGCGCACCGCCCGAATTACCGGGATTGATGGAAGCATCGGTCTGGATAAAGTCCTCGTAACCTTCAATACCCAGACCGGTTCGTCCGAGTGCACTAATAATACCCGAGGTAACCGTTTGCCCCAGCCCAAAAGGATTACCAATGGCAACAGCGAAATCACCAACCCGTAATGCATCCGAATTTGCCATGGGTATTTCTGTCATATTTTTGGCATCAACTTTTAATAGCGCGACATCGGCATCTGGGTCTGAGCCAACCAGTTCAGCCTCGAACTGTTTACCATCATCGAAAGTCACTTCAATTTCATCCGCACCCTCGACCACATGATGGTTTGTGACGATGAATCCCTTTTTTGCATTGATCACCACACCTGAACCCAAACTCCTGGTTTCTCTGTGTTGTGGCACATTACCAAAGCCCTCAAAAAATCGTTTAAAAAACGGGTCATTTAGCAACGGATTATTTTGTGTTTTGATATGACCTTTGGTTGCGATATTAACCACAGCTGGCCGGGTACGTTCAACGATAGGAGCCAGTGTCGGCAGGGCCTCACCATCAACGCTCACAGGCAGACTTGCCAGTGCAGGCACAGAACCCAAAAGGGCAAGGGCAAATGGAACTAATATTATTGGTTTGATACTAAGCATAACATCTCCTTGGTTGATCACAACACATCGACAAGCCGAGAATATAAAAGTTCTATATCATAAGCTGTCTATTATTATCTATGCAGTCCAAACATTAAAGGCACTTGATGTTCATTTATTGAGCTGGTATGTTCATGCCACTAACTATTAACAGAAATAAGGATACCTAGTATGTCTACACGTTATCTTCTAGCCTTGGTCATTGCGCTACCTTCAGCAGTTTATGCGGCAAATCAGAACTTTGATACCTTAGAGAAAAAGGCCAGTTATAGCATCGGTTTCGACTTCATCACTCGCATGAAGGCTCAAGATGCCAATCTTGATCTCGACACACTGATCCGAGGTATGAAAGATGCCTCAAATGGCAAAGACCCGGCAATATCACAAAATGACATGTCACAGGCAATAAGGGATTTCCAGCAAGCCGTTAACGATATTCGACTACAAAAACAGAATGAACTGGCAGCTAAAAATCTCGAAACTGGAAAGGCTTTTCTCGAAGCCAATGCTAAAAAAGAGGGCGTAATCACGACTACCAGTGGCTTGCAGTATAAAGTGATAAAAGAAGGTACTGGTGCTTCACCAATGCTGGATGACACCGTGGTGACTCATTACGAAGGTCGACTGATCGATGGCCAGGTTTTCGATAGCTCATACAAACGTAATCAACCAGCAACCTTTCCAGTCAAGGGTGTGATCAAAGGTTGGACCGAGGCATTACAACTAATGAAGACTGGTGCCAAATGGCAATTATATATCCCGGCAGATATTGCCTACGGCTCTGCTCAGCGCGGTGAATTTATCAAGCCTAATTCCACGCTTATTTTTGATATTGAATTACTGGAAATAAAAGCCGCCAAGTAATTTCGCACATTATCTGCCCGGGCATGTGCCTGGGCAGAAAGCACAACCGCCTTTATCTTTATACCTAAATTTTACTATCAAGCTCACCTCACCTTAAAGAAGTTCATTAAGTTACCTAACTGATCAGCCTGTTCTTTTAATGTACTTGAATATCTAGCTGCTTCCATTGCTACCCTGTTATTGTCATCTATCATATCATTCATTTCACTAATGGCCTGATTAACCTGATGCACGCCAATTGATTGTTCGTTATTGGCCTGGGCAATTTTCTCAACAACTTCCGATACCTCTCGCACCGATCCAACTATCTCGGCAAGCGCCTCCCCCGAGGCATCTATCTGCTGACTAAATGCATCTACCCGCTTCACACTTTCCTCAATCAGTTCCTTAATCTCTTTTGCAGAGCCCGCTGATCGCTGCGCCAGGTTTCTTACTTCATTGGCGACAACAGCAAAACCTTTACCATTCTCACCTGCCCTCGCTGCTTCTACTGAGGCATTCAATGCCAGTAGATTGGTCTGGAAGGCAATACTATCAATCACAGCTGTTATTTCAGATATCTTCTTGCTACTGGCATCAACCTGGCCCATGCTGCCAATGGTATTTGTGATCGCCAATGCGCCTTCCCGCGCTACCTCGGTTGCCACACTGGCAAGCTCACTCGCCTTTTGTGCATTTTCGGCATTTTCGCTGACAGACTCTGTGATACGCATCATGCTTTCGGTTGTTTCACGCAGGGTTTTCGACTGCCTGTTCATCTGGTTCGACAGGTTTGCATTGTCGACTGATATATCACTTGCTGTATCCTGTATTTCACTGGATGAATTTGTAATACCACGAATGATGACCTGTAGATGCCGATACAAATCGCCCAGTGCACTCATTAGCTTGCCCACCTCATCCCTGCCAGTCTTAAATTCCATTTCGTCGATTAACTCACCACGCGCTAGTCGCTCAATAACATGCTGTATATTACGCATCTTCTGCATTACTAAACGCATCGATAATAATGTACTTAAAAGTATTGAAACTATCACCAGGCCGAATACTATTAATTCTCCATTCATCAAAGATGCAACCGCCTGTGATACTTCTTTGAGCTCTTTTGTCATCAAGCCATAGTGACGATTAATAAAAGGCCTTAATGAATCAGACAACAATATTGCCTGCTTATCAAATTCAGCCATGCTTTTGTTGCCTTTTGCAGTGCCTTCTTTAATATAGGCATTTGCCATCTTTTTGCCCAATGCATAGTAAGTATCAATATTTTTTCTTATGGCATGGACTTCAGCGAGAGCTGCCTGGTCGTTTGATTTTCTGTACTGATCCTCAAAAATCGCCAGTCCAGAAATAAAAGATTCGTAACTTTTGGCTGCCTTATCAAAACCGTCATCAAGGCCGTCCTGTCCGCGGGTTGCTGAAATATCGGTGAGCGATTGTTGAATATGAATAACGTCCTTATCCATTTGCTGCGCTGTATTGGCAAGAATCACTCCCTCTTCCTCTGCCAGTTCTGCGAGATCTCGAACTTCACTACTAAGGTAGTATGTCCATATCGAGGTAAGAATTACCAGGAGAAGAGATATGGATGATAGTGTAAGTATCTTCATCGCAATACTGCATCTAATTCTCTTCATATACTGCCTCTCTTATTCTCGTAATTCCCTCCCTGTTTAATTAATTGTCTGCGCACTAATTCCGTGCACCCCTCCTGCAAGATTAGTCTTTTATGCCAAATATGCCAGCAAATTTCAGCCTTCCAGTTGACAAAAACACCGGGAATTCCTTTTTATTCAACCTGTCGCTGCACCCTAATTTAATCCCGTAATGGCCTGTATCATCAATACTACTCGACGGGCCCCAGCAATGTTCCTAGCCACTGACTCTCTTTTCGGCTATCTAACGCCAGCTTGACCGCCACAGTCAGCGGCACAGAAAGCAGCATGCCCGCCGTACCCAATATCCAGCCCCAGAACACCAGTGACAGGAATACCACCAGTGCAGAGAGGCCCAGTCCCTTACCCATAAATTTTGGTTCTACCACATTACCAATAATGACATTAATCATCACATAGCCAGCCATCACCAGAAATGCTGTGCCAGTACCGAGCTGAATCAGCGCCAGTAACACGGCAGGAACCGCAGCAATAATAGAACCGATATTGGGCACATAATTCAGCATGAATGCCAGCACACCCCATAGCGCAGGGTAATCTACCCCCAGCAGCCATAACCAGAGCGCCACCAGTAAACCGGTGATTGCACTCATCCATGTCTTGATACCCATATAGGTTCTTAGTTTCTCAGCAAATACCGTGGCAAAATTCGTATCGACATGCTCACCACCCAGTGCCTCTATCTTTCTGGAAAAATGCGTCGCTTCCAGCAGAATAAAAATCACCGTTAACAGTATTAAAAATGAATTGGCCATGACATTGCCAAAACCCGACAGGATTGACGCTACCATCTTCATCGCCGCCTTCGGATCGGCATTCGTGCTCAAGTAATCTGTCGGCAGTGCTACGCCCTGCGCCATCAGCCACTGAATAAACACCTGCCACTGCTGGCTAATACGCACCTGATAGGCCGGCAGGTTTTTTGTGAAGTCATCGGCAGAGCTGCCAATCAATAGAGCAAGCATCAGGCTAACAACAATGACTAGGCTCATTACCATAAGCAGCGCGGGAGTTTCACCCAACCCCTTCTTCTGCAACCGGCACATAAGCGGGAAACACAGCATCGCAATAAATACCGATAACAAAAATGGCACCAGCAATGAAGCAGCCTGCTTCATGCCGGCAATAACAATTACCAGCGCAGCACTCACCAGTATGGTTCTTGATGTTCGAGAAAAACCTGACTCCTGCATTTAATTATCCTCCGTATCTAGCTCATCACTTTCATCTACTTCCTGTTCAAGCAATGAAATATCCTGGTCTTCCAGTTCTACCTTTTCTATTTTTTCAAAGCGACTACTGATTTTTTTCGCTGAGGTATTTACCTTCTCAACATCATCATTGGCCTGACGAATATGTTTCGATAAATCGTCCATCCTGTTTTTAAAACGACCGAAATCTTTTGATAACCCAACAAGGTGCTCCTGAATCAGGTGCACCTGTTTTCTCGTTGCCGCGTCTTTCAGCACGGCCCGCACCGTGGTCAATACCGCCATCAATGTTGAAGGTGATACCATCCAGACACGCAGTCGATGCGACTCTTCGACCAGCTCGGGCTGGTGGGCATGAATCTCTGCGAACACCGCTTCGGCCGGAATAAACATGATGGCGCTATCCGAGGTTTCATTCGGGATAATGTACTTCTCAGCAATATCCTTGATATGTTTTTTTACATCCTGACGGAACTGACGTTCTGCGACCAGTCGATCCGCTTCGACGATTTCGTTATCCATCATGCGCTTATAGGAGTCCAAAGGGAATTTTGAATCAATCGCCAGATCACCGGTCGGTTCCGGTAGAAACAGCATGCAATCGACACGTGTACCGTTCGACAAACTATGCTGCAACGAAAAACTGTTTTCTGGCATCATATTTCGCACCAGCGCTGCCATCTGTACCTCGCCAAAGGCGCCACGTGAGCGTTTATCCGATAGCACTTCCTGCAAACTCACCACGTTGCTGGAAAGTTCAGTAATCCTTTTTTGTGCCTCATCGATTTTAGCCAGGCGAGTGACGACATCGGTAAAGGTCTCAGTAGTTTTTTCAAAGCCCTTATTCAGTCGTTTTTCGACCTGACCACTTATTTCGTTCAGGCGCTCGTGCAACAACTGCTGCATCTGTTTATTTGATTCCGCCATTTTCTCGATACTGGACTGGCTCATCTCACCGAGGCGCTTTTCAATGCTGTGTTGCATCTCACCAAAGCGTTTTTCAAACTTACTCTGCATTTCGCCGATAGCTATATGCTGGGCATCACGCGCCTCACTCAGTTTGGACTCGATATTCTGAAACTGGCGATTCTGCTCATCACTGCGCATGTCAGTTCGATCCTGCTGGCTACGCATACGCCACAATAGTGCGGCAATCATCACCAGCAATACCAGCATCAATAAATTAATAAGGCCTATCTCGTTCATATTCCTGTCTTTATATGTATTTCCTGTCCGTGTTATCTTACACACAATTTCTCGTTAAACGCACCTATTCCCTAACTCTATGAGTACCATTCTTTGTCACATCTCAGATATTGCAGACCCCGGTAGCAAGTCCTTTCAGATCACTCATAACAACGAGGTACTTGATATTTTTGTCGTCCACAAAGACGGTGAATTTCATGCCTTCATTAACCGATGCCCCCACACCGGCATCAATCTGGAGTGGCAGGAAGACCAGTTTCTGGATATGGATCACGCCTTTATTCAATGCTCAACCCATGGTGCACTGTTCGAGATAGAGA